>Ga0315294_10000876_pt1 | contig 32710 bp, 28 predicted proteins | sample YL17G13_40_MG_FD_203626 | JGI IMG/M metagenome (GOLD analysis project Ga0315294, IMG submission 203626) | Sediment microbial communities from Yellowstone Lake, YNP, Wyoming, USA - YL17G13_40 | ecosystem: Environmental > Aquatic > Freshwater > Lake > Sediment | place: USA: Wyoming | collected...
AGTTATTAAGAAATACACCGAGGGAGGTCAGCACCTGGTAGATGTGGAATATAACTTCGCTGTTCCACAGGGGCGCAACTGTGGCGGGACAGGAACTATTGCCCTGCCTGCCAGAGGACACTAGCTTGCCCGGTAAGTCGTCAACGGCAGGGAAGTTGGGCTGGTTGAGATCTCAGTTGAAAAGTTAGAAGGAGATGCATATGGCTGAAAGAGTGGGGATTGTGGCCGTAGCGCAGTCCAAATACCACCCGAACAGGGCTGATGTAAATGAGGCGGAGCTGGCGTATGAAGCGATAAAGCAAGTGCTGGAGGAGACCGGACTCACCCTGCCCGACATCGACTCAGCCGTAACTTGCTGTCAGGACGCCTGGGATGGCAGGACGATAGCGAGCTTGAATCTCCAGCACGTTGTGGGAGCGCATTTCGGGCATGAGTTCACCGTAGCTGAAGATGGAATCAACGCAGCATACGTAGCCATGTCACAGATCCTCGCCGGTGGCCACGAGATCGTCCTGGTTGAATCTCATATGAAGGAGTCTCAAGGTGACAAGAGCCTGATTGAAAATGCTGGCTTCGATGCCATTCTCATGAGGCAGCTGGGTTTGGACTTCACCTCAGCCGCTGCCCTGCAGGCCAGGCGCTACATGGATAAATACGGTGTGACGCCGGAGCAGTGCGCCAAAGCTGTGGTCAGGAACCACAGCAATGCCAAGAATAATCCTTTCGCCCAAAAGCCCATGAATATCACGGTGAAGGATGTCCTCAAATCAAAAATGCTGGTTGATCCCATAAGGCTGCTGGACACAAAGCCCATCTCGGATGGCGCATGTGTCATGATTATGGCTACAGAGGAGAAGGCCAAGAAGCTTGCCAGGAAGCCGGTATGGATAATGGGAGTGTCGAACTGCTATGAGACGCACTACCTGGGGGACCGGGAACTGGCTGATTGTGACGCTCTGGTGAAGGCTGCCAAGAAAGCCTACAGCATGGCGGGCATCAATGATCCTTTGACTCAGATAGACGTGGCTGAGATATCCACGGAGTATTCCTATCAAGAGCCCTTGTGGATGGAGGGGCTTGGTTTCTGCAGCCGCGGCGAGGGAGGCAAGCTGGTTGATTCCAGGACGATTGAAATGGGCGGCCAGCTTCCGGTGAACCCCTCGGGAGGGGTGCTTCCCGGCAACCCGAATACTGTAGCGGGTATGGCACGCGTCGCCGAGGCAGTGCTGCAACTCCGCGGGGAAGCGGGCGCAAGACAGGTGAAGGGAGCCAAGGTAGCCCTTGCACATGGCTATACCGGGATCTGCGGGCAGCTTCAAGCAGTGATGATCCTGGCTAACACGTAGTCGGAGGTATGTATGGCTGTTAGAACAGCAATAGTAGGGGTCGGACAGACCCACCACACTACTAAACGTAACGATGTTAACGTGGCAGAGATGGTCGGTGAGGCAGTTAGGGCGGCCCTGGCCGATGCCCAGTTGAGCGTAAAGGATATTGAGTCTTTTATCTTCAGCAATATGGAGGCCTTTGAGGGAATCCTTCTGCCTGATCATGGGATAATTGCTGAAGTCGGTGCAGTGGGAAAGCCCGGCTTCAAAGTCACTGGAGGCGGCACAACCGGCTCCGAAGCTGTTGGCGAGGGCTGCCATATGATCTCTGCGGGCCTATATGACATAGTCATGATCGTAAGCTGGCAGAAGCACGATTGTGGTGATGCTACCGCTGGCATTTCCGCCGCTGCCGTCCCAACATTTGCCAAAGGGATGGTAACAGGCGCCGTCAGTGAGTTCGCCAAGCAGGCATTGGGCTACATGAACGAGTCCGGTGCCCGGGAGGAGCACGCTGCCATGGTCCGGCTCAAAGCAGACCGGGGCGCGTGCCGAAACCCCTACTCGCACCTGAAGCTCGGGCTGACGAGCGTAGACGAGGTACTAAAGTCGACGTATCTGGTGTGGCCTATCAGGCTTTATGACTTCTGTCCTCAATCCTGCGGTGCATGTGTCATTATCCTGGCGTCCGAGAAGAGAGCGAAGAAGATTCACAAGAAACCGGTCTGGGTGGCTGATTTCGAGGTAGTGCACCAAGAACCGTTCCGTGCCGGTAGCTTTGGCGACCCCACCGGCACAGAAACGTACTCTCAGCATGTGGCATGCGAAAGGCTTTATAAGAGGAATGGCATAACTGATGTTAGAAAGCAAGTCGATTTGGCGGAGATTTACGAGCCATCCACCTGGGAAGAAATAAGTCTCTATGAGCATCTCTACTTCTGTGAAAAGAACGAGGGCTGGAAGCTGATAGAGAAGGGGGTAACCGAGATAGGGGGAGACTTTCCGGTAAACTGCTCCGGTGGTGTGCTAGCTACCAATCCCATCGGTGCTACTCCCGTGATTCGTATAGCTGAAGCTGCTCTTCAGATTCGTGGGGATGCCGGTGAGCACCAGGCTACCAGGGACATTAAGACGGCTGTTGCCACCGCCCTCGGCGGGCCCAACTGGACGGCGTTGTTCTTGCTCAAGAGGTCGTTATAGGAGGTAATGGAATGGCAGAAGGATCCCCGGCAAAACAGCCGGAACAGCCGGAGTATATTCGCATAAAGTTCAATTTGCCCCGGCCTTACAACTGGTCTACGGGCAGGTACCTGGGTAAACTCTACGCCGAGGCGAAGGAGAACAAGAAGCTGGTGGCTAACCGCTGCCCGAAGTGCAAGGAGATCCATTTGCACGCACCGACACCGGTCTGCCCCAAGTGCAAGGTAGATATGGGTTGGGACTGGGTGGAACTGCCCCAGACTGGCACGGTATTCCAGTATACCTATCAGGTCTACCCACTGTGGGACCCGCACGTGGGTGGGATATTTGCTGATCCCCACCCTCCTGCCATCATCCTACTCGATAATGGCGTTTATCTAAGGCACAGACTCGAGGAGACAGACACAAAGAAGCTGAAAGAGGGGATGCGAGTGCAGGCCGTGTGGGAAGAGGATTACGAGAAGCGCGGCCAAGGTTTCCAGGATATCCTGTACTTCAGGAAGATCGAGGAGTAGGAGGTCATATGGCAAAGGTAACCGAGAAGCTGGAGGGGAGGGACGTCTGGGTTTACCACGGGAAGATACATATCCCAAATACGTATTCCGCCGGAGCTGTGGGGAGCCGGTTTCTTATTGAGCTGAGGGACAACAAGAGGATCATGGGTACGAGATGCCCCACCTGTAACCTTGTTTATGTCCCTGCCAGGTCTGTATGTAAGGATTGTTTTGGCAAGCTCAGTGAGTGGGTTGAGGTGAGCCGGCAGGGGACCCTTCTCACCTATGCTGTTGCCCACCAGGGGGGAAATCCTGTCCAACCGTCAGCCCTCCCCATTACATACGGGATAGTCCAGTTGGACGGGGCTGACACCGGTTTTATCCACATGCTGGGGGAGGTCGCTCCCGAGCAACTGAAGGTTGGAATGAAGGTTAAGGCGGTATTCAAGGTCAAGAAAGATCGCGTGGCCAGCGTCTTGGACATCAAATATTTCAAGCCGTTAAAGCGAAGTAAGTAATAATAGGTTTGTATGGGCCATCATTATATTTGAATGGAGATGTAGATGATAGGTATTAAATCCTTCGGTGCCTACATACCCTGGCACCGGCTAGACCGACAGCAATTCCTTAAAGCCTGGGGAGGCTTTGCTATCCCCGGCGAGAGGTCGGTGGCGTATTACGACGAGGACAGCGTAACAATGGCCGTCGAGGCATCGATAAACTGCATAAAGGACTTCGATGCGCAAAAGATTGACGGCCTTTATTTTGCCACTACGACAGCGCCTTACAAGGAAAAACAATCCGCCGCAACCATGAGGATCGCTCTGAACATGCGCGACGACATCCGCACCGCGGATTTCACCACATCGCTCAGGTGCGGCTCGACGGCGTTGGTGATGGCCTACGACACCATCAAGGCCGGATCGGCCAACAGCATACTGGTAGCCGCGGCCGACTGCCGCATCGCTGCGCCCGCAGGCATGATGGAGCAATCCCTCGGAGACGGCGGCGCCGCATTCCTGCTGGGAAATAAGGACGTAGTCGCAGAGATACTGTGCACCTACTCCATCTCCGACGATCTTGTCGCCACATGGCGCGGCGAGAACGATATCTTCATCCGCTTTTGGGAAGAGCGCATGGTCATGGACGAGGGCTACTCCAAGCTCGTTCCCATAGCCATCAAGGGAATACTGGCCAAGAGCGGGATGAAGAAGGAAGACTTCGCCAAAGTAGTCTTCGATCCCCCAGGGGATGCCAGACGGCACGGCAAGGTGGCGGCCGAGCTTGGTTTCAAGCCGGAACAGCTCCAGGATCCGCTCAGCCTGTTCATGAACATGGGCATGACCGGAAGCGCCATGGCCCCCATGATGCTCTCGGCAGCATTGGAGATGGCCAAGCCGGGCGACGTGATACTCTATGCAGGGTATGGCAACGGCGTGGACTGCATGATACTCAAGGTCACCGACGCCATCACCAAGCTCCCCGAGCGCCGCGGACTGATCAAACACCTATTCATCAAGAAATCATACGATAACTACAATAGCCTGCTCAAATGGCGCGATATCGTACCCCTCGAAGCCGCGAGAAGGCCGGATAGACAGCACATACGCATGTCGGCCACCTGGCGCGACAGGAAGATACTCCTCGGACTCTGGGGCGTCAAGTGCCGCAAGTGCGGGCAGCCGCAATACGACAACGGCGCGATGAGCACGCCTCCGATCCGCATCTGCGCCAAGTGCCAGTCGCAGGACGACTTCGACGACTACTGCTTCTCAGGAAAGAAAGGCACAGTGTTCAGCTACACGCACGACCAGCTGGCGCCCGTTGTGGACCCGCCTGCATCCGTTGTCCTGGTGGAGTTCGAGGGCGGCGGCAGGGCCTTCTTTGATCTCACCGACAGAAACCCGGATGAGATCAAAGTAGGCACCAGGGTCGAGTTTACCTTCAGAAAGCTGCAGCTCGACAGGGGACTGACCAACTACTTCTGGAAAGTCCGCCCGGTAAGGTTTTAAAGGAGACGGATGAGATGACAGGAAGCATTAAAGATAGAGTTGCCATAGTGGGCATGGGCTGCACCAAATTCGGCGAGCTCTGGAGCAAGGGCCCCGGCGAGCTCATCATCGATGCGGTGACGGAGGCTTATAAGGATGCCGGGATCGAGGCAAAGGACATCGAGGCGGCGTGGGTCGGCACCCTCTTCAGCGGAATGGGAGGTCGCTCCCTCAGCGAGCCGTTGAAGCTGCAGTACATCCCGGTCACCAGAGTGGAGAACGCCTGCGGCTCGGGCCACGAGGCCATCAGGGGCGCTGCCTATGCCATCGCTGCTGGCATCTGCGATATATGCCTCGCGGTAGGATTCGAGAAGATCAAGGACGAGGGCGGCAGCGGACTGCCGGGGATGGAGAACCGCTCCAATACTCACTATCAGTCGACCCCGCCCGGGATGTTCGCCATGATGGCTACCAATTACTTTAACCGATATGGTTTGAGTCCCGAAGACGGTAAGACCATGTTGGCCAAGATATCGGTCAAGAGTCACAAAAACGCCTTATTGAATCCCAAGGCCCACTTCAGGCGGGAGCTAACCATAGAGCAGGTGCTCCAGGCCCCCATCATCGCCTGGCCGCTGGGCCTGTTCGACTGCTGCGGTGTCTCCGACGGCGCTGCTGCGGCTATTCTCACCCGCGCCGATATAGCTAAGAAGTTTCGCCCCGATCCGGTGTATATAAAGGCCCTTCAGATATGTGCCAGCCCCACATCGGGCCGGATGACCTCGGATTACGATTACACCCATGTCGAGGAGGCCTATCGTGGCGGCGTGGCTGCCTACAAGGAGGCGGGGATCAAGGAACCGCGAAAGGAGATAGGCATGGCCGAGGTGCACGACTGTTTCTCCATAACGGAGGCAGTCACTATGGAGGACCTCCAGTTCAGCAAGAGGGGCAAGGTAAAGGAAGACATTGATGCTGGCGTATTTGAGATGACGGGGGCGCTGCCGGTGCAGCCTGACGGAGGGCTGAAGTGTTTTGGGCACCCGGTCGGTGCTTCCGGAATAAGGATGTTATATGAGCTGTACAAGCAGCTCCAGGGCAGGGCTGACAAACGCCAGATAAAGAACCCCAAGCTGGGCCTGGCCCACAATATGGGCAACGAGCCGTATGCACCTGTGGTCAGCATATGCATTGTCGGGCTTTGACATTGACTGAAGGAATCTTGCCTTATATATTAGTGTCCTAAAAAGCAGCGTCCAGTGACAGAAATTGAGAGGGGCGGCCATGAAAAGGATCGCCTCGAAGGGGGAAGAAGAAGAAGAAACAAAAGATAAGGTCCAAAGCACTAGAGGGGCGGCCATGAAAAGGATCGCCTTGAAAGGGGGAAGAAGAAGAAGAAACAAAAGATAAGGTCCAAAGCACTAGAGGGGCGGCCATGAAAAGGATCGCCTTGAAAGGGGGAAAGGAATTGGAAACAAAGGTAAAGTCTAAAGCCTTGGACACGTTCAAAGAAGCCGCCGAGACCATAGTTAACCCTGAACTGAAGAAGTGGATGGATCGGGGGGGCAAGGTGACGGGCTACTTCTGCTGCTATGCCCCGGAGGAGATCATCACCGCTGCCGGTATGGTGCCCATGCGGGTAAGGGCTACCGGAAGCACCAGCACCGAGCTGGCGGATGCGTACCTCAGCAGCATCAACTGCAGCTTCTGTCGCCACGCTTTCAACATGGGCCTCAAGGGAGAGTACGATTTTCTCGAAGCTGTTGTCTGGCTTAACAACTGTGACCACATCCGCCGCATCTATGATAACTGGAGGCGCAAGGTGGGCACCCCACTGGCGCATATGATGAGCCTTCCCAAGCTGACCGGAGATAAGCAGGTGGCATGGTGGCGGGAAGAATTGGTAATTTTCAAGGAGGCGCTGGAGAAGCACCTGGGCGTTACCATCACCGACGATAAACTGCGGAAGGCGATAAAGACCCACAACGAAACGCGGCGTCTGCTGAGGCAGCTCTACGACCTCAGGAAGAAGGCCAACCCGCCGATCACCGGCGCCGAGACCCTTGCCACCGTCATCGCCAGCACAGCCATGCCCCGGGAGCAATACAACAAAATGCTTGCTGAGCTGCTGAATGAGCTGAAGGGTGCGGAAGGCATCAAGGGCTATAAGTTCAGGTTGATGCTGGTGACCAGCATCATGGACGACCCGAAGTTAATCAAGATCATAGAGGATCTGGGGGGGCTGGTGGTCACCGACTCCGCGTGCTTCGGCAGCAGGCCGTTCTGGGTAGACGTGGATGAGAAGGTCAAGGATCCGCTGGATGCCCTTGCCAGGTACGCCATCCAACAAAAGCCTGCCTGCCCGCGAATGTTCCTGGGTTTCCCGCAGAGGTCGGAGTATATCCAGAACATGATCAAGGAGTTTAAGGTAGACGGGATTATCGCACTGCGTATGGTATTCTGCGACCTGTGGGCCGGTGAGCTTTTCATGATGGAAAAGGACTTACAGAAAGCGAAAATTCCCGTGCTCCATATGGACAGGGAATACCTCATGGCCGGCACCTCCGGCCAGGTGAGGACCAGGGTTCAAGCATTCATGGAAAGCATAGGAGGTAAGTGATGACCGCCAGATCGTTAACCGATAAGTGTTGCCAGAAGTTGATAGAAGAGCGCGATATGCTCGGCATGATGGTGGAGGCGTTTACCAAGACCTCCACAGGGACCAACCTTCACTTAGTTCCCACTAAGGCCTTCGTTGAGCATCACAATGAAATACTGAAGCGTTATATATCGGGCGAACCTCACATCACCAGCTACTTCTGCTGTGCGCCGGAGATATATACCGCCATGGACCTCCCATGGAACACCTTCCTGACCCCCGCCTTCACCGGTGCGATTATGCCCGGCTATCACGAAATGATCGACGCAAGCGGTAAGATGTTCAGAGGTATGGACCTGTGCACCATCATCAGGCTGGCGGCATACATTGTAGAGGAAGACCTGGTGCCCCCGCCCACCGCGGTCGTTGCCATGATTCACCCCTGCGACGGCATCAACGTGGTGCACCAGACGATGGCGAAGAACGAAAAGTGGAGCAAAATTCCGGTGTTCGGCGCTGACCCGCCCTACTGGGCGGATGAGCGAAGTTATAATTACTATGCCGACGAACTCAAGAAAATGGTGGCATTCCTGGAGAAGCACACCGGGATCAAGATGAATACCAACCGGCTCCGTGAGGTCATCAAGGAGTCGAACAAACAAATTGCGCTATGGCAGGAGTACAACGACCTGAGGCGGGCCGTGCCCTGTCCCCATGGCGGAGGCATGGGGCTGGAGGTGTTCGGAGAAGCGATGACCGTTCATTGCGGCATGCCCATAGGCACTAAGTGGCTCAAGGATGTCATAGCAGATGCTGAGGCGCTGGTAAAACAGAAGAAGGGCGCGGTGCCAAAGGAGAGAATCAGGCTCTTGTGGTTCGATGTTTTGTCTCTAGGATTAACTATGGGGCTGTTCCCGTGGCTGGAGCAGGAGTGGGGAGCGGTGATTGTCATGGAGATGTTCGGTTATTCGCCGTACACGCAGATTGACACCTCAAGCGAGGACTCCATGTTCAGGGGAATGGCCGTGCGGGCTTTGCATGAAGTACCGATGATCAGACAGGCGCGGGGTGTGGCGGACCTTTTCCTCACCGATATAGAGCGAATAGTGATAGACCACAAGGTAGATTGCGTTATCTATCCGGGCTATATGGGGCACAAGGACGGCTCGGCCAATGTGGGCCTGATGCGTGAGAAGTGCCGCGAGCTGGGAGTCCCGTTCCTGTACATCGGGATGGACCTGTTTGACGACAGATATACCACGCTGGATGAGCTTAAGGACAAGATCTCCAAGTTCTTCGTAGCGATGGGGCTGGGGAATAAATAATATACAAGGAAGCTAAAAAGAAGGTACTCACACATAATCGAGGATGCGACATAGGCTCCACACCGGCAATTCTGTAATAATGATGGACAGAAAGCTTGAGTCCTATGCCATAATCCCATCGACCACCGAGCCGGAGAAGATGGCACGCAAGTCGATGGATGATTAAACTTTGGATTTTTCCAGACGTGGTGTCGCTGGACGCATATGAAGACGGGTCCTGCGTTATCACCCTTGACCAGCCTATATCGTTAAATGCACTGAACGTGAAGTTGTGGACCAGCGCTGAATAGGAGGCTGATTCGATGGCAGCGAAAGAACGAGAGGGAGCCCTGACCGGATATCGTGTCCTGGACCTCACCGACAGCAAGGGCGCTTACTGCACAAGATTATTGGCAGACCTCGGCGCAGATGTAATCAAGATCGAGCCACCTCAAGGTGACCAGGGACGCAATATGCCCCCATTCCTCAACGATGAGCCTCACCCGGAGAAGAGCCTCTACTTCCTCTACCGTAACGCCAACAAACGAGGCATAACGCTGAACCTGGAATCTGACGAGGGCAAGGATATCCTCAAGAAGCTGGCCAAATCTGCCGACGTACTTGTGGAGAACTTCGGGCCTGGCTACATGGACAGCCTGGGGCTGGGTTACGATACACTCAAAGGTATAAACCCCAAGCTCATCATAGCCGGCATCACCGAGTTTGGACTGGACGGCCCCTATAGGGACTACAAGGGCTCCAATATCGTCGATTTCGCCCTCAGCGGCGTAATGATCACCAGTGGCTATTCCGGCAAGGTTCCCACGCTGCTGCCCGGCACGCCAGCCTACGATGCCGCATCGGTGGCTGCCGATATCCAGATACTCGCCGCTCTCTATTGTCGCGATACCATAGGCAAGGGGCAAAAAATCGATGTTTCGGTTCACGAGGCCGCCCGAACCGGGCTCTATCCCTGGTCGGTGACTATTTACTCTTATTCCCTCACCCCCGGCGCACCGCTTCCCATGCCCGAGGGTCGCCTGGGGGCACAGATATTCCCCGTTTACCCCTGCAAGGACGGCTTTGTCAGAGTAATAGCGATAACCCCAAGGAATTGGCAGGCGCTAGTCCGGGTGTTGGGAAGCCCGAAGGTGCTTCTCTTGCCCGATTGGGAGAATTTCATCTACCGCGTCGGTAATGCTGAGGATCTATATGCTATCATGCTGGAGTTCACCACCAAGTTTACACAAATAGAGCTGTGGGAGGCCGGGTTCCGCGAGGGGGTTCCCATTGCCCCAATTTACGACATACCCACGTTTGTTAATAGCGCAGATGCTACTGCGAGGCAGTTTTTTATAGAGGTGGATCATCCCGTAGCAGGCAAGGGGCAATACCCGGGCTCGCCATACAAATGGACGGAAACCCCGCCATCCGTCCGGCGGGCGGCGCCATGCCTAGGCCAGCACAATGAAGAGCTATATTGCGGGGAACTGAATTTCACCAAAGATGATCTGATCGCCCTCAGATATGCGGGGGTTCTGTAGGAGGTTATGGACATGTCACGCAGCGCACTCGAAGGAGTAATGGTAATCAGTCTGGGAACCGGCGCGGTCGTCCCCGACGCCGGCAAGATATTTGGAGAACTGGGGGCTAACGTCATCAAGATCGAATCGAGTGAACACCAGGACTTCGTCAGAACCCTCTCAGTAAAGAAGAATGACGTTGCCGGTTTCAACGAGACGAACCGCAACAAGCGCAGCTTCGGCGTGGACCTTAGAACTGAAAAGGGGAAAGACCTTGTAAGACGTCTGATCAAGATGAGCGATGTGGTGGCGGAGAACTTCCGCGGCGGCGTGGTGAAGAGCCTGGGCTTCAATTATGAAAGCGTACGAAAGCTCAAGCCTGACATTATCTATGTAAGCAGCCAGGGCTTCGGCAGAGGTGGACCACACGCCGACTACCCTGCCTACGGCCCGATGCTCGCCTCGGCCTCGGGCATGCTCTCCATCTGGAAACAGCCGGAAGATCCCTTTCCCGCAGGCTCCAACTCCCCACTCCCCGACTTTATGGCCAGCAAGTTCGTAGTAATAGCAATACTTGCCGCCCTCGACTATAAGCGCCGCACTGGCAAGGGCCAGTTCATTGACATGGCGCAGACGGAGGTTGCTGCCGCCCTTATGGGCGAGAAGTACCTGGAATATACTATGAATAAGCGCGAGCCCCAGCCGATGGGCAACCGTTGCCCGTATGCTGCACCCCACAATTGCTATCCCTGCCAGGGGCAGGACAACTGGGTGGCTATCAGCGTGTTCACTAACGAGGAGTGGCGCAGTTTCGGCAAGGCACTTGGCGATCCGGCATGGACCAAAGACCCTAAGTTCGCCGACATACCGGGGCGCTTGAAAAATGTTGACGAGCTCGATAAACTCATAGTAGAATGGACATCTCCTCGTGATGCCTGGGAGGTCATGGAAATTCTGCAAAGAGCCGGTGTGCCGGCTGGAGTGGTGCAAAGAGCGCCGGATACAATGAAAGATCCTCAAATCAAACATCTCAACGCCCTGATAGAACTTGATCACCCTGCAGTCGGAAAGCGGCTTTATCCTAATATCCCTTTTCATATGTCAGAGACCCCCCCAGTCCCCAGCAGACCCGCCCCACTATTGGGACAGCATACCGAGGAGATATGCCGCGAGCTGCTGAAGATGTCGGCAGCGGAGATCGAAAGGCTAAAAGCGGAAAAGGTTCTGGAAAGCGCATAACTAGGGATTTAAATACGATACTAAAGGAGGAGATCACAATGAAGGCAGCAGTACTGTACGAGGCTAATAAGCCGCTGAAAATCGAGGAACTCACTCTCGATGAACCCCAGGCAAACGAAGTGCTCATAAAAATTCAGGCCGTCGGCGTGTGCCACTCGGACCTCCACTTTATGAAGGGTGAAATGCCTGCAGCCATGCCATTTGTGCCTGGGCATGAGGGAGCAGGCGTAGTAGAAAAGGTGGGCCCCGGTGTAACCACGCTCCAGCCCGGCGACCACGTTATCACCATGGTGACATTTAACTGCGGGAAATGCCATTATTGTTACAAAGGCCAGCCAACCTGGTGCGTAGAAAACCTGCCAATTCAAATGATGGGCACCCTGCCCTATGGCGGCATACGTCTGCATAAGGGCAGTCAGGCGGTCCATCATCTCTTTGGACTCGCCTGTTACGCGGAGAAGATGGTGGTTCATGAGCGGTCCGCAGTGAAAATCAGAAAGGACGCTCCGCTAGAAGTAGCGTGCCTGCTGGGCTGTGGCACCTCCACTGGCATCGGCACAATCATCAACACAGCAGGGGTTAAAGCCGGTCAAAGTGTAGCTATCTTCGGCTGCGGCGGCGTGGGACTGAGTGCAGTCATGGGTGCTAAACTTGCCGGTGCTAAGGTTATCGCAATTGATACCCTCGATAATAAGCTAGAGATGGCTAAACAGCTCGGAGCCGATTATGTTATCAATGCTAAAAAAGATGACCCCCAGATAAAGATCATGGAGATACTGGGGGGCGGAGCCGATGTTGCCGCCGAATTTATCGGCAACACGGACGTTATGCTCAAAGCCTTTGGCTCAATTCGCGCCAGGGGATTGTTTGTGGTGGCCGGGATGGCTCCCATAACCGCCATGCTCAATATAGCCCCCTTTGAATTCTTCCTCGGGAAGACCATCACGGGTTCAGTACAAGGTGATGTCGTCCCGCAGATCGATATACCACGTTATTTGGATCTGTATATGGCAGGAAAACTACCAATAGACAAACTCATCACCAGAAGCTATAGACTGGACCAGATCAACGAGGCTTTTCAAGATTTACAAAATGGAAAGCTAATACGCGGCGTGATCAAGATATAATTCCACGTTTCCTGTTCAAATGCCAACCGAATGTATGTGAGATGTTTAGTCGACGAGACTTTTGATCTCGTCGACTAAACATCTCGTGTCTGTATCATTCCCCAGATTTTTACGAGGCATCAACTACAATATATAATAACGACGCTAAAGATAAGGCTATTGAAAGTCTCCATTAGCAATGTATTGGCTAAGCTCCGTTATGTCTACTTATACAAGGGCTGTGGTTAGCTTATACCAGCTTCAAATTAGCGTCTGCGCCCATAGTTCAGCAGATTAGAGCATCGATTTTCGGAACCGAGGATCGTGGGTTCGAATCCCACCAATCGCGTATTTGATTAAGATTCTATACGGTCTCTGCAAGCCCGTGTTTGACACATCGTCTCTCATAGAGTTAAGATACGAGTATGCACCTCAGAAGAAGAGCATCAATTCCCTGCGAACACACACGATGACAGAAAAACCTGCCGGCACAGAAAAGATACTTGAGATAAAGTGGCATGGTCGCGGTGGTCAGGGCGCCATGACGGCTGCCAAGATACTGGCGCAGGCTGCTTTTCTGGAAGGCTACCGCGGAGTAACGGTAGCGCCGTCATTCGGCGCGGAGAGAAGGGGCGCACCAGTGAGCGCTTCTGCCAGGATTTCCTCGACGCCAATCATAATCATATCGCCGGTAGAAAACCCGAATGTAGTAGTGGTTCTCGACCATACACTGCTCAAGCACAACAGCGTAACCAGCGGACTGGTCAAAGGGGGATGGCTCGTTGTCAATTCCTGGCGAGCTCCAGGAGAACTCGGCTTCAACGGCAGTTTCAACATAGCGACTGCCGATGCCACCAGGATTTGCCGGGAGCTTGGTCTATCCATAGCCGGCCTCACTATCCCGAATACAGCCATACTAGGAGCGCTGGTGCGAGCTACCGGGATAGTGAGCATGGCGAGCGTTGAGAAAGTGATGAGAGAGATATTTCACGGCAACATCCTTGACACAAACCTCTCAGCAGTAGCAAAGACTTATGAGATAACCAGGATAGAAAGCAATTCTATTTGAACATGAGAACCAGAGATTGCGGACATATATGCGGTGAATCCTCCCCGAGCATCGGCGAAGCAGGAGCGACAGGGGAGTGGAGGACTTCTTACCCTGTAATAGACCCTGACAGGTGCACCCCTGCCAGGCAGAACAAGCCCGCCTGTTTCCAATGCTGGCTATTCTGTCCCGAGGCTGTGATAAGCAAGACTATCCCCATCCAGATAGATTTGAGATACTGCAAAGGCTGCGGGATATGCGCCGAAGTATGTCCGACAAAGGCGATAACGATGGTGGAAGAAGGTAACTCCACCTCAGATTAGCAGATGGCGTAAAGAGTTGAGTCACCAGAAGACCGGTAGGAAAGAAGAGTTCCAGCTTATCGATGGCAATCGTGCCGCCGCGCTCGGCGCGAAGCTGAGTCGGGTACAGGTCATAGCCGCCTACCCCATAACACCGCAGACGCCGGTAACCGAAGCCCTGTCCGAGTTCGTGGAAAGTGGAAAGCTCGATGCTCAGTATGTTGCCGTCGAGAGCGAGCACAGCGCACTCGCCGTTTGCACTTCCGCTTCCATTGCCGGAGCCAGGGCTTTCACCGCTACCAGCTCCCATGGTTTAGCCTATATGCATGAGATGCTGCACTGGGCTGCAGGCACGCGACTGCCTCTTGTGCTTGTCTGCGTCAACCGCGCCATGGGGGCACCCTGGTGCGTGCAAAACGACCAGCAGGATTCTATCTCCCAGAGAGACACCGGCTGGATACAAATCTACGCTAGAAACAACCAGGAGATAATGGACACGGTTATTCAGGCTTTCAGGATTGCCGAGCTGGTCTATGTACCTGTCATGGTGTGCTACGACGGATATATTCTATCTCACACTGAGATGCCGGTGAACATCCCATCGCAGAAAGAGGTTGATAGTTTCCTGCCTCCATTCAAGCCACATACGATTCTGGACCCGAACAATCCCAGGAACTACAACCTGGTCACACTGGCGGACCCCAGGGTCAACGCCGAGGGTGTGCTGTGCCACGGCTACATGGAACTGAGGTATTTGCTCCAGGAGGCGCTTCAGGAGGCGCGACAGACAATAATCCGGGTAGGGGAAGAGTTCGAACAGATATTCGGGAGAAGCTATACCGCGCCGCTCTGGGAGGAGCAAGTTTCAGATGCTGAGATAGTGATTGTAGCGATGGGCAGTCTGGCTATGGAGGCAATTGTCGCCGCAGGCTTGCTCAGAGCCGAAGGGCACAAAGTCGGCGTGTTGGGCATAAGGATGTTCAGACCGTTCCCCAAGAGCGGTATTGTCAGGGCTTTGGGCAAAGCTAGGCTCGTTGTGGTCTTCGATAAGAATGTGAGCTACGGTTCAGAGGGAGCAACCTGCTCAGAAATCAAGTCGGCGCTCTATGGCAATTTCTGCGATGCCGTTATCAGGAATTTCATCGTGGGGCTGGGGGGTCGAGATGTCAAGGCTAAAGAGCTGGCGGATGCAGTGAGAAAGTCGCTGTCATCGCTGAGCCAGGGCAAATTGAACAATGAAGACCCTGAATGGATCTGTCATATCTAAGAGGTGGTAATAGTTGAAGACAACCGCGGTCAACCTGGACGAAAGGGAACTTGTCCTGCCGGGCAACAGGATGTGTCCCGGCTGTGCCTTGTCCCTCGCTTACCGCCACATCCTGAAAGCGCTGGAGGGTAAGGTCGTGGTGACAGTGCCCGCCAGTTGTCTGACAGTGCTGCACGGGATGTACCCCGTGACCTCTGTTACAGTCCCCTGCGTCAACACTCCATTTGCGACAACAGGGGCATCAGCCTCGGGTCTGGTTGCGGGTCTTAAAGCCGTCGGCAGAAAGGATTTAACCGTGCTGGCTATGGCCGGAGATGGGGGCACGCACGATATAGGAATTCAGGCTTTGAGCGGCGCTGCGGAAAGACAGACGGATTTCATCTATATTTGCTACAATAACGAAGGCTATATGAACACAGGCAATCAGCGCTCAGGCTCCACACCTCTGGGCGCTATCTCCGGCACCACGCCCGTACTGGGGAAACAGCAGAACCATAAGGATATGACTGCGATAATGGAAGCGCACGGAATACCCTATGTCGCCACAGCCAATGCCTGCTACCCGTTAGACCTCTACGACAAGGTCAGGAAAGCAAGGTCGATACAGGGTACTAGATTCATACATGTATTCTCCCCCTGCCCTCCGGGGTGGCGTTTCCCTTTCAATGATACCATTAGAATCGGTCAATTGGCGGTACAGACGGGATGGAACGTAATCTATGAGATTGAAGACGGCGTATTCCGCCTAAACTCCGCCAGCGAGCAGATCGCGCGCAGTGGCAAACTCAGACCCCTAATAGAATATATCAGAGAACAGGGTAGGTTCAAAAACATTACCGAGGAGCAGGTCAGTCAATTGCAGACGTCGGTGAGCGAACGCTGGAAACATTACCTGGAACGGGCAGGCATAACAGCGCCAGCGCAGGAGAACAGGGATTAGATGACCTCGGATTTCGACCTCTTCCATAGCAATTTAAAGTTCCATCTCTTTCAGATTTTTAGCTACGTGTAATTTCGGCTCGGTCAGGGCTTGAATTTCTTGAACCTGCCAACCCGGCGCGAATTCTTTCAGGACCAAACCGCACTTTGTTACTTCAACGACCGCAATATCAGTAACAATCAAACCTACGCACTTTGGAGCCGTCAGGGGGGCACGGCATCGCTTTACAATTTTTGGCTTACCATCCTTCGTAGTATGCTCGGTTGCTACAATGACTTTTTTGGCATTAAAGGCCAGATCCATTCCTCCGCCTATGCCTCCAACTTTTCTTGAGGGAATCATCCAGTTTGCCAAATCCCCTTTCTCTGAAACTTCTATGGCGCCGAGTATCGCCACATCAATATGACCACCCCTGATCATAGCAAATGATTCAGCCAAGTTAAAAAAGCACATCCCCGGCAAAGGAGTAATATACTGACCGCCAGCGTTAATGAAGTCGATATCCGCTTTTTCGGAAAATCCCTCTTGGTCAACTACTTGCCCGAATCCTAGAACTCCATTCTCGCTCTGGAAAATAATGGTCTTACCTTCAGGAATAAAATTGGAAACCAAAGTAGGAATTCCGATACCAAGATTAACTACGGCTCCGTCAAAAAGCTCTCTGGCCACTCTCATGGCTATTACTTCTCTGCTTAATCTCTCTTTCATTCAAGCCCTCATAAAATTCCTTTCAAGGTGTCTCGGGAATCCTTGATCTTCCTTTACTTTAATAATCCTTTTTACAAATATTCCAGGGGTATGAATGTTCTCCGGATCCAACTCCCCTGTCTCCGCTATCTCATCTACCTCAGCAACGGTAACTTCGGCTGCCTGAGCCATAACAGGATTTATGTGCCTCTGGGTGCCCCGATAGATGAGATTGCCTAATTTGTCGGCCTTATAAGCTCTTATAAAAGCGTAGTCAGCTTTCAAAGCGTGCTCTAAGAGATATCCCCTTCCTCCAAAACGCCTTTTTTCTTTACCCTTTTCAGCAATTGTGCCGGCTCCGGTCGGAGTGTAAAAAGCGGGTATTCCGGCTCCTCCAGCCCTGATTCTCTCGGCCAAAGTTCCTAAAGGAACCAATTCCAGCTCAACTCCACCTGCCAGAATTTGCTTTTCGGCTTCAGTCGGGCGGGAGGGTGAAATGGATATAGGGAAAGTAGTGATTATTTTTCTTACTTGCTTTTGTTTAAATAGAACTCCGATGTCATCGAAAAACAGAGTTGATCCAATATTTCCGCTTGTCACAGCTATAATTGTTAAATTTTTGGCTCCCTGCTTAGTCAGGGCCTTTACTAAAAAATAAGGAAAACCACCCGGACCAACGAAAGTGCCAACCATAATAGTGGCTCCGATAAAAACATCGGCTACCGACTCCTCAAAGCTCTCATAAATCTTATTTGTCATCGTGGACTGCTCCCTTATGATTGTACAGGCAGAGTGTCGAGGGTTCGAGTCCCGTCTCCCACTCCAACATTTATATTCAGCCTCTACCTGCCAACATCTACCTTGATACCATGGGATTCAATCAGCTTTTTAAATTTCTGAATCTGCTCGTCACTGATCATGGGAATGTCTTTCCAGGGATATGCCTTACCCGTGGCGGCATACTTCAACTCTCCGAACTTGTGGTAGGGGAGCAATGACACTTTCTCTACCGAAGGCTTCAAGGTGAGAATAAACTTGCACAGCTCTTCAATCTCCTCCTCTGAGTCATTGAATTGAGGTATCACCGGATGCCTGAGCCATACTTTGGTCACCCCCTTCTCCAACGTCCTTTGCAGGTTATCTAGAATCCGCTCATTAGGTACCCCGACAGCCTCCTGGTGTTTTGCCGAATCCAGATGCTTAACATCGTAGAGCACTAGGTCAGTAGAGTTCAGCACCTTATCCAGCACTTCCCAGTCAGCATAACCAGAGGTATCCAAGGTGGTATGAAACCCTCTTTTCTTGGCTTCTTGCAGCAATTTTAAAGCAAACCGCCACTGCGATAAAGGTTCGCCCCCAGAGAGGGTCATCCCACCGCCAGTGCGCCGGTAATAGCTGGCGTCCCGCCCCACGACATCCATCACTTCGGCGACATTCATGCGTTTCCCCACTGCCTTTATCGCTCCTGAAGGGCATACCTCGGCGCATTTCATGCAGTAGTTGCACTTCTCCCAATGGATAATACGGGTGTTATCAACGACGATAATTGTCTGCTGGGGGCAGGCTTCGACGCACTTGCCGCACCTGATGCACTTAATGTCCCGGGTAATTATCTCGGGGGACAGTCTCATCGACTCCGGGTTGCTACACCACCCGCAGCAGAGGGGGCAACCCTTGAGGAATACCGTAGTTCTTATCCCCGGCCCATCATGAATGGAAAAGCGCTGGATGTTGAATACCACACCACTGGCTTCGGCGATGTTGTCCTGCATAATTCCCTTTACAGGTTTAATTAAACAGGGATTCCCCATTCAGGATTCACTATTAACACAGGGATTGCTCTGTCCTGGCGATGATGCTGTCCTGGGTTTCCTTGGATAGATCAATCCAGAAGGCGCTGTAGCCGGCGACCCTGATCTGCAGATTGGTGTACTTCTCCGGGTGTTCCTGGGCATCCCGCAGAACCCGGCTATCCACCACATTGAACTGGATGTGGGGGATGGTCCCTTTCTCATGCCATTCTCTAAGGTACTGGGCGAACAACTTCCTGTTCTCCCCCTCGAGGAACTGGGTCATGAACTTCTGGTTCAGGAGCTGGCTGTGCATATAGGGTATCTTAGCTACTGAGTTAAGAACCGCTGTGGGGCCATTCTTGTCGGCTCCAGCCATAGGCGATAGGGTACCGTCAGCCAGGGGGCTACCAGCCCGCCTGCCATCAGGCGTGGCTCCGCACATAAGGCCTGACGATTGGAAAGCCGCTGCCGTGCTCCCATCTATGGTGACAGGCCAACCCCAGGCATCCTTGACCTGCCTGAGCGTGCCATCATGCACCCTTGTCAGGAGCTTCACCGCCCACTGATCAGCGTAGTCATCGTCATTGCCATACTTCGGGGCGTTCAGGAAATCCTGGCGCATCTCTTCATATCCTTCCCAGTTTGCCCTCAGCGCCTCGATCAGCTTACCCATGGTATACTTCTGATCATCAAAGATCAGCTTCTGAATAGACGCAAGGGAGTCGGCGATATTGATTCCTCCCAAGAAGACCATAAACGGCCAGGTATCGTGCTCTTTGTGAAGCTTTGTCAGATCGACCCCCCTCTCCACGGCCTCATCCAGCAGGAAGGAGTTGCACGGGTCCGGGCTGTACTCTATAACTACCTGCTGGCCCACGTTCCATGAATTCACTCCTATCTTAATATAGAACAACAGCCGCTTACAGTAGGAATCGAGCAGCTCATCAGAGGATTTCATCTGCCTCGGGTCCTTGATCTCTGGTTTCCCGGGCAAGTAGGGGGTTTCAAACAATCCCAGAACCTCCGACAGCAGCTTGGGGCCGTATATGGCCCCCACAGAGGCAACACCCGATGTAGTTACGGTCCTGCCGCGGATGTGTGGGTTGACGCAACAGCCCAACTGTACATTCTTGGCATCCTCAGTAGACCAGCCCCTCGTAAGGCACCACTTCTCTAGCAGTTCCTGACTGTGAAAAGAGGGCTGGCCCGATCCCGTCCGGACCAGGTCAATGGCTCTTTCCACCACATCGGGTGAGATGTTGCGGTGATAGAGCAGGCAAATGGGAGGCTGGTTGACGTGCAGGTTGGCCAGCGCCTCCAGGGCGATACAGCTTAAATCATTGGACACATCCTTGCCGTTCTCGTCGGACCCGCAGATGTCAGGCGCCCAGCCCACATCGAAGCCGGCGGTTGCGCTGAAGATCGGAGGCCATTCCGGAGGAGAGCCTATGTCCTGAGCTTTGAGCCACAGACACTCTACCAGCTCCAGTGCCTTCTCCCTGGTGATCCGGCCCGCCTTCATATCAGCTTCGTAGTAGGGCCACCATACCCGGTCGATCCTGACGCCGCATCCATTTCCGCATATCGTCAGGAAGTGTCCCACAATCTCAACAATCCACATGAACTGAAGGGCCTCATGGAAGCTACGTGGCGGATTTGCCGGGACCCAGTTCAAGATATCGGCCAGCTCCTCTAATTCCTTTTTACGGGTAGGGTCCTTCTCCTTCTGTGCCTGCGCCTTGGCCAGCTCCGCATGTCTCTGTGCATAGCGGATTATGGCCCTGCCGCATATAGCCATGGCCTGCCACTCATGCTTCTTCTCCATATATTCCGCAGGGTCCATCTCCCCTATTCTATCTTCCAGCTCCTTGAGCTTGGCCTCTATCTCGTCAATCCTCGCCTGGAGCCCTTCCTTGTAGAGCGACTCATAGTCGTACCCGGGTAGGGCGCGGCTCATTTCCCAGGTCTGGGGGTAAACGCTGGTGGCGGTAGGGTCCTTTCCTACTATTGGTTGTAAAAAACTGGGCATCTCGCTATATATCCGATCCCGCACACACTTTCCCTTCCAGTACGCGCAGATGTCTTCGACGATCTCCTTCCTCTCCGCATCGGTTACCATTTCAGAATAACCACCCGTGGTAACCGCATCGGGCATGAACCAGGAACTGGCCTCTGGATACCATCGTATTTCATCCGGCGCTCCGTTGGCGTCACCCACGATGAGCTCATCGGGCTTTATGAAGATTGGCATCTCCTCACACATCTTCTGCACCGCCTTGGCCCTGCGGATGGCCCACGGCTGGCCCTCCGTCTCCCTATAGGCCCTGGTCACCAGCCTTGCCCTGTCCAAATCAAGTTTGATACCCTGACCTTTACGGAAGGTGCATTTCCCTATGCCGGCAGCAACGTTAATCCACTCCTTGGTGTTGGCCGTTTTCCAATATAATGCGTCCCTTAGCCTGCCGGTACGGCGCGTTGAGCCATAGCCCCACTCATGGGGCACACTCTTAGTTACAATGTCCTCAAAGGAAATACTGCCCGGCTTCGGTATCTCTGTTATTACCTTTATTTTCTGTGCCATTGCCCTATACCTCCCTTTCCTTAGTCAGAACTATATATTCCCATTTGAACCATTCTAATAACATTGGAACACTATCCAGCCAGGCTTGCCTTCTCAGGATGCACTGCTAACACAGGGATTGCTCTGTCCTGGCGATAATGGCGTCCTGGGTTTCCTTGGCTAGATCAATCCAAAAGGCGCTGTAACCGGCAACCCTGATCTGCAGATTGGTGTACTTATCTGAGTGTTCCTGGGCATCCCGCAGAATCCGGCTATCCACCACATTGAACTGGATGTGGGGGATGGTCCCTTTCTCATACCATACTCTGAGATATTGGGCGAACAACTTTCTATTCTCCCCCTCAAGGAATTGCGGCATGAACCTCTGGTTCAGGAGCTGGGTATGCATAAAGGGTATCTTGCCTACCGAGTTGAGAACCGCAGTGGGACCATTCTTATCCGCCCCAATCATAGGTGACAGGGTGCCGTCAGCCAATGGCGTACCCCCCAGTCTGCCATCAGGAGTGGGGCCACATCCAAGGCCTATCGATTGGAACCCGGCTGCCATGCTACCATCGAGCGTGAGCGGCGAACCCCAGGCATCCTTGACCTGAGCGAACGTGTTATACGTCCTTGTCAGAACCTTCACTGCCCACGCATCGGCATAGTCGTCGTCGTTGCCGTACCTGGGAGCGTTCAGGAAGTCCTGACGCATCACCTCGTGGCCTTCCCAGTTTGCCCTCAGCGCCTCGAGTAGCTGATCCATGGTGTACTTCCCGTCATCGAAGATGAGCTTTTGAATGGCCGACAGGGAATCCGCTACGTTGATCCCACCGAAATGGATCGTGATGGGCCAAGTGTCGTGCTCCTTGTTAAGCCGGGTCAGGTCGACGCCTCTCTCCAGTGCCTCTTCCAGGAGGAACGAGTTGCATGGATCAGGGTTGTACTCCATGATGACTTGCTGAGCCAGGTTCCAGGAGTGTACTCCTATCTTCAAATTGAACAACAGCCGCTCACAGTAGGCATCGAGAATCTCGTCGGCGGATCGCATCTGTCTCGGATCCTTGAGTGCAGGCCTTCCTGGTATGTCGGGGACATCGAACAACCCCAGGACCTCCTCCAGCAGCTTGGTGGCGTAAAGGCCCCCGACCGTACCATTACCCGTTGCACCTATAGTCCTGCCGGGGATATTGTTGGCCATGCAGCATGCCGCCTGCGCCCGCTTGGCATCCTCCGGAGGCCAGCCCCTAGAGAGGGCCCATTGCTCCAGCAGGTCCTCATTGTGCCAGGATGGGTGCCCCATGCCCATCCGGTTCAGGTCGATGGCTCTTTCCACCACATCGGGCGAGATGTTGCGGTGGTAACGCACGGTCGGGGCTGGTTGGCAGATGTGGAGGTTCGCCATCGCTTCCATGATAACGCAGCTCAAGTCGTTGGACAGATCCATGCCATACCCATCGGATCCACATATATCGAACGTATAGCCAATATCGAAGCCGGAGGTTGCACTGAAGACCACAGGCCACTCCGGGGGAGAGCCCACATCCTGAATCTTAAGGAACAGGCATTCTACCAATTCCCGTGCCTTATCCCTGGTAATTCGGCCCGCTTCCATGTCGGCTTTGTAGTAAGGCCACCATATCTGGTCGAGCCGAGCGCCGCTTCCATTTCCACAATGCGCAAAGAAATGCGCCGTGACCTCGACCATCCAATAGAACTGGAGGCACTCATGGAAGGTTCGCGGCGGATTCGCCGGGACCCAGTCCAGGATTTCGGCCAGCTCCTCCAGCTCCCTCTTGCGGGTTTCATCTTTCTCCGCCCTGGCCTGCCCTCTGGCCAGTTCCGCGTTTCTCTGGGCGTAGCGGATCATGGCCCGGCCGCAGATAGCCATGGCTTCCCAATGCTGCTTCTTTGCCATGTACTCCCCAGGATCCATCTCTCCGATGCTGTATTCCAGATCCTTCTGCTTGGCCTCGATCTTGTCAATCCTCGCTTGTAGGCCTTCCTTGAAGAGTGGTACATAGTCGTACGCGGGCGGGGTGCGGCTCTCTTCATAGCTCCGGACGCCGAGGCTCCAGGCCATCGGATCCGCGATCAGGGGGTGTATGTAATCGGGCATGGCGTCCCACACCCGATCCCCAACGCTCCTTCCCTTCCAGTACTCACAGATATCTTCGATGATCTCTTTTCTCTCCTCGTCGCTGACCATTTCAGAAAAACCGCCAGTGGTAATCCCCTCGGCCATCCACCATGCGCTGGTCTCGGGGTACCATCGAATCTCGTCCGGTGCCCCGTTCGCATCACCCACAATGAGCTCGCCGGGCTTGATGAATATGGGCATCTCCTCACAGAGCTTCTCCACCATCTTCGCCTTGCGGAGGACCCACGGCTGTCCCTCCGTCTCCCTATAGGCCTGGGTCATGAGTCTCGCTCTGTCCAGGTCGATCTTGACTTGTTGGCCTTTGCGGAAACTGCACTTACCTATCCCGGCCGCGACGTTGATCCACTCCTTGGTTGTCGTCGATTTCCAATATAAGGCGTCCCTAAGCTTGCCAATGCGGGGCGTGGAACCATAACCCCACTCATGGGGCACACTCTTAGTTGCAATGTCCTCAAAGTAAATACTACCCGGCTTCGGTATCTTTGTTGTTACCTTCAGTTTCTGTGCCATTGCCCTATACCTCCCTTTATCCGGCCTAGACTGAATATCCTGAACTCTAGCAAACGGTTGTACAGTCTCACCGAAATATTCTAAGTCACCATTTCATAAATTGTATGTGATTAATATCTCATTAGAGGTTATGATAGTGTAACAAGAAATATAATAATCAGAAATCTTCCACATAGTTCTGGACGTAAAGAGGAATTAGCCCCTGGACGGATGGCGAGTTTTTTACAACAGCCGATATCTTCAACGAATTCACCATTGTTATCCTCCTTTGCAGGATATTTCAATGTGATATCGCCAGCAATCTATCTAATCTCAGAATAATCATCTTTATGTTGATTTGTCAATACATCATGCTTCATACATTACACGTCTATCTGGGCGAGATCAGCATAGGCCAAATCGATACTAGTTAAGTCATCACCTTATGTCGTATCAATGACTACCCTTTGATATTGACTGGTTGCCTGTTTTGACATAGTGAAAAGAGACAGGGGCAGAACTAATCAAGGGCGATATCCCTGTGCCCACCCTGAGATATATCACACTTCTCCCCGATCTCCCCCAGTATTTTTCCTAAAATTACAGAGCTTAGTGATTGCTTATAAACAACCACTAGCCCCCCTTTTCACACTTTAGAGTGTAGACCCAAAATCTGCTAACTGTTGGCAAAGTCAGTGGTCTCAGAGGTGGGTAATTGCAGGGCATCTGGTAGTACTTGACAATCACTTCACTAAAACATAGGATTAATATATAGTATTGAGTAGCACTGTAATGACGTTTGGACAACGACTGAAGGAACTCCGACAAGCCAAGGGCATGACCCAAGGAGAATTGGCAAAAAAGACAGCCATTAGCTCCACATACGTTAGTAAGCTTGAAACAGGCGTTATATCCCCGCCTAGGCAGAAAATAATCTTGGCCTTAGCCAAGGCTCTTGGTGTAAATAAATCGGACACAGATGAGCTATTTGGCCTTGCTAGAAAGATGCCGCCTGACCTGTTGGCGAATATAGATACTGGAATGATAAAGACGTGGCGATCTCTTAAAAAGAGTAAAGAGACGCCAGTTCGCGAACTAGCAGTGTTACAGCGGCGAGTTACTGAGCCAGAAACATCCGACACCCAGGACACACGGCTCAAGGAGTTGCCTGGGAGACAGAAAGACATCTTTCGAGCTCTTATTGAGACTTTTCCGGACGGCATTGTGATCCTGGGCAGTGAGTTAGAAGTCATATACGAGAACCCGTCCATCTCACGAATAGTTGGCTATAAACCGGGAGAATTTATTGGCAAAGATACGTTTGCAGTTATTCACCCAGACGATATGCCTAGGGTGGCCCGCAGGCTCACCACAATGATCCATAATCCAGATGACACTAGTAAAAGTCATGCGCAATGCCGTGTGAGGCATAAGGACGGTACGTGGCGTGTGGTCGATGCGGTCGCTAACAACCTTCTCCATGATCCCATTGTCAAGGGCATCGTTATTGTAATCCACAAAGTCAGCAGGCGCTCCCGGGATGAGCGAGAATTGGCTGAAGAGGCGGCGGCTGCTCTAGCGATGGCGAAGAAATACCACCTGACGGAGAGTGAATACAGAGTACTCACCCTGGTTGCAGAGGGGCAGAGCAACCCCCAAATAGCGGAGAAGCTGGTGGTAAGCCCTTCCACCGTGAGATTCCACGTCACCAGTATACTCCGCAAGCTGGGTGTCACCAACCGCACCGAGGCAGCCACCATCGCAGTGCGTTGCCACCTGGTCGACTGATTGGTTGGCGTAAAAACCCGCTCTCCGTCCAGGGGGCAATCCCTCCTGATGTCCAGAACCGTATGTAACATTCCCTGATATATAATTCTCTTGCTTGAAAATAATCTAATTATCACCGCAGATTCTTATAGCACTTAAGAGAGAGAACAGTACAGGCCATATGTTGCCGCAATAAGAGTGTTTTGGCAAAGTTCTTACTATAGAAAGGAGGGCATAGACTATGAAGGCAGCTGTATCATATGAAATCAATAGTGCGATGAGAGTAGAGGAGGTTACCCTTGATGAACCGCAAGGCCATGAAGTGCTAGTGAAGCTCGTGGCTGCTGGTACGTGTCACAGTGACCTCCACTTCCTGAAGGGCGATATCCCCGTACCCCTGCCTGTAGTAATGGGGCACGAGGGAGCTGGAATTGTAGAGAAGGTGGGGCCTGATGTGACCACACTCAAGCCTGGTGACCACGTGATACTCATGGTGGCATTTTCATGCGGTAAATGCCGTTTCTGTGTTGCGGGTCGACCCACCCTTTGCGTGGAGAACCTGCTTATCCAGATGATGGCTTCCTTGCCTGGTGGGGGAATACGTTTACATAAAGGCGATAAACAACTGCACCACCTTTTTGGACTGGCCTGCTTTGCTGAATATACTGTAGTGCATGAGCGTTCAGCAGTGAAAATTAGAAAGGATGCTCCCCTTGATGTGGTGTGTCTATTGGGATGCGGCACCAGCACCGGCATAGGTGCTGTTCTAAATACTGCAGGGATAAAGGCTGGCGAAAGCATAATTATCTATGGCTGCGGCGGCGTGGGGTTGAGTGCACTTATGGCAGCTAAGCTGGCTGGAGCAGGGATGATCATAGCTGTTGATACACTGGAGCGAAAGCTGGAAATGGCAAAGACCCTCGGGGCTGATTACCTTATTAATTCATCGCAGGAGGACCCACAGCTAAAGGCTCTAACGATAAGCGGCGGAGGGGTAGATTACGCTGTTCCGTGCGTAGGTAACGCGGATGCCATTATGAAGTCCTTTGGCTCCATTCATGCCGGAGGGAAGTGCGTCGTAGTTGGATTGCCCCCCATCAGCATCACGCTCAATGTCGCTCCGTTTGAACTTCTTCAGGGAAAGATCCTTACTGGCACTACCCAGGGCGACGTAAATACGTTTATTGATGTGCCACGATATGTTGATTTGTATATGGATGGCAAACTCCCCATTGATAAACTGATCACCAAGCGCTGCAAATTGGACGAAATCAATGAAGCCTATAGGGCACTTGAAAAGGGAGAGGTAATACGCACTATAATCCAGTTTTAGCACTATCTTTTAGGAAAAAATCTCTTAAGGGGAGGTTATCATGCCCGATCAGACATTTGATGCGGTGATAGTTGGGGGTGGAAATAAGGCTCTTTTCCTTGCCATGTACCTGGTCAAGTATGGTCAGATGAGCGTCGGTATTTTCGAGAGGAGGCACGAGATTGGCGGCTGTCTAGCTACTGAGGAAAGCGCTGCACCGGGTTTTCGTGTCAATACCCACGCCACACTGCAACTGCCGTTTTACTATCTGCCACTCTGGCGTGATTTCCCTGAATTCTGGGAATATGGAGCCAAAATCGATCAGCATCTCTGTAGCGATGGTGCTATCTTCAGAAAGAATCAGACCTGTCTTACCATCTACAGTGACAAATATGATATGAGCCAGGAGCGTACTGCCAATGAGATTGCCCGGTTTTCGAAAAAAGATGCTGAGAAGTGGCTCAAAGTCAGGAAACTATGGCTGGGGAAGGAGATGCAGTCTGTGCAGTTTGATCACTTGTTCCGGCCCGCTGAGGAAAAAGCCGACCCCAAGGTGTTTGAGAGGCAAATAGCTGTCTATCCACATATGCTGGAGGCTGGTGTGGATCCAGACCCGCTGATCCTCATGTCTACCCATACTCGGAATGTGCAGGAGTTATGGGAAAGTAAAGAGTTGCAGTACATTAATCTGCGGTTTGTTCTTGGATCGGCCATGGACCCGAACCAGCCGGGCGCGGGCGCTTGGACGTTCGGTTTCTGTGCCACAATGCCGAATGTAGGTTTCTGCCCGGGAGGAACCCACCAGGTAGCTCATGCTGCCCATAAGATACTGGTCCGCGACGGGTGCAAGTTCTTCACCCATGCCCATGTGGATAAGGTTATCATAGAGAATGGCGAGGCCAAGGGCATCCGCCTCAAAGATGGTACTGAAATCAAGGCAAGGAAGCTGGTGGTGAGCACCTTGAACCCGCATCAGCTCTGTTTCGACTTGATAGGCAGAGAGCATTTGCCTGAGCGGATGGCGCGGCGTATAGAACTTCTGGAAACTTCCTTCGGCTGCTTGATGTGGTATTCTTTTGCCGTCCATGAAGCTCCAAAGTATGAAGCTGCCGCCTTTAACCCCGACGTAAATGATTGTTTCTATCTTGGGTTGGCAGAGGATAACGACCCTATGCATGTCGCCAGGGAGTGTTATTGGACAAGGCTGGGGAAATGGCCCCCCATTGAGGACTATTGTCCCACTGTTTGGAGCCATAGCATGGTTGATCCCAGCTATGCGCCCAAGGGGAAACATATCCTCAGTCACGAGCAACTAGGTCCGCCCGCCACTGAATATACCGAGAAAGAGTGGATGGAGATAAAGAAGCGGTACGCTGAAGAGCTGATGGGTATTTGGCACAAGCATGCACCCAATATGAGTTGGGATAACGTTATCGGCAGTGACTGCAGCACCCCCTACGATTGCCTAAGGATGGAGAACCTGGGACCCCACGGGTGCATGGCACTACTTGACCGTGTGCCGCATCAGATTGATGACAAAAGGCCTATCCCTGAGCTGGCAAACCATAGAACACCCATTAAGAATCTCTATGCTACAGGGGCCGCCTGGCATTTGGGGGCAAATTCAGGGTCGACCGAGTCCTACAACTGCTACAGAATCATAGCTAAAGACCTTAATCTGGCCAAGCCGTGGGAGGAGAAAGGTAAAGAGGAGCCTGACTCTTTATATCAGCTGTGGCTAACTATTTTAAAAAGGATAGCGGATTCACCAAAGGTGAAGTTTTAATAGCGAAAACAAATATGAAAACATAACCTATGGGGAGGGAAAATGGCAGAGAATTACGATGTAATAATTATCGGCGGTGGCCCCAACGGGCTGACAACTGCCTGCTATCTGAGCAAGGCGGGACAGAAGGTACTGCTGCTGGAGAAGAGATATGAGCTGGGTGGCGGGCTGGCCACGGAGGAGATAACGCTGCCGGACTACTTCCACAACACCCATGCCATCTATCACCTAATGGCGGATTACGCTCCCCCGATCAAGGATTTCGAGCTCGCAAAGAGGTATGATATCGAATACATCCACCCCGAGCTCGAGTGGGCCATGCCCTTAAAGGACGGAAGAAGCCTGTGCATCTACCGGGACCTGGAGAAAACCTGCGATTCGATAGCCAAATTTTCTAAAAAGGATGCGAAAAGCTACCGCGATATGAGCAAGCGGTTCCACAATATCGTGAATGACTTCATCGGCCCGGCCACCTACTGCGCTGCGATGCCGCCCCTGGAGCAGGTGCTACAGCTGGACAAGACCGATGTGGGAAAAGACATTAACAAACTCACCGAGGAGACCCCAGAGGAGATCGTGAATGAGCTCTTCGAGAACGACGTCGTCAGGACGCTGATGCTCTACGTCGCCTGCCACTGGGGCCTCCCGTATGACGCCTCCGGGGCGAGCTACATGGTGCCACTGCTCATCAACCGGGCAACGAACTACCGCCTCATCAAAGGAGGATCCCACCGCCTCTCCAATGCCATGACCAAGTACATGCTGGAGTACGGAGGTGAGATAATCACCAGCGCCCAGATCAAGCGGATTATCGTTGAGGGCGGCAAGGCCAAGGGGGTGGAACTGGAGGGCGGAACCAAGTACATGGCAAATAAGGCTGTGATCAGCACCATAGATACCCACCAGACGTTTCTCGAGCTCGTCGGCGAGAAGAACCTGGAGAAGACATTCGTAGAGAAGATCAAGGCATGGGCGTGGGAGCACTGGAGCCTGTGCCACCTGCACATGGCGATGGAGGAGGCGCCACGGTTCACCGCGGCGGCCAACAACCCGGACATCAATAAAGCCTTCATCTACGTCCTGGGCTTCGAGAACAGCGCCGACCTGAAAAAGCACTGGGACGACATGTCAAAGGGGAAACTGTCGGACACCGCCGGTTTCAACTGCTGCTTCCCCAGCGTCCATGACCCCTACCAGGCACCACTTGGAAGGTGCTCCGGCCTCATCTCGCAGATGGCCCCGTATAAACTCAACGGGGATAAGGATAAGTGGCTCCACATGAAACTCAAGGAAGAGCGGGCGGAGAAACAGCTGGCAATCCTCCAGAAATATGCCCCCAATATAACGAAGGACAAGGTGCTGTGGTGGAACATGGCCACTCCAGCCGATATAGAGAATAAGTTCGTCAATATGGTCGAGGGCTCCATAAAGCAGGGAGCCTACGACTCAACGCAGATGGGTTACTGGCGTCCCAATGATGACTGCCCCAACCACAGGACGCCGATAAAGAACCTCTATCTGGGAGGGGCCAGCAGCTACCCCGGCGGCCTGGTGACCTTTGGCGCGGGGTACGGCACGGCCAACGTGGTAGCCGATGACTGTGGCATCAAGAAATGGTGGCCGGTGCCTGACAGTGTGACCGCTGCCCGCGCAAAGGGTATGCCACTGTAAAATGTTGCGGAATGATACTACGGCTGTACCACAGTATTGAAAAGGACACAGGATTCACCAAAGGTGCAATGATAATAAGGAGCTTCTATACATAGAGGGATGAAGAATATATGGAACTAAACGATCACAAGGAGGCCCTTCGCGGCGAACATGTCCTCCAGTATCCGTACAAACGAGCGACGGGACCGATTCTCGGTCGCTTCTTCACCGAGATCCGCGATAACGGGCGATTCTTGGGCGTTAAAACAGTTGCGGGCAAAGTACTGTGCCCCCCGGTAGAAGTGGACCCGGACTCGCTGGAGGATTTGTCGGTGGACGACCTCGTGGAGGTGGGGCCAGCGGGTTGCGTCACGAGCTGGACCTGGCTGCGCGATCCCCGTCCGGGCAACCCGCTGGAGAGACCCTTCGCCTGGGCGCTCATCAAGCTCGATGGCGCAGACTCGGCTCTTCTACACGCCGTAGACGCTGGGAGCGAGTCTGCCATGCGAACGGGGATGCGTGTCGTTCCCCGCTTTTGTGATGAGCGGATCGGTGGCATACGCGATATTGCCTGCTTCGTGCCAAAGGATTGAACATGGCTGATGCACAAAAACCGGTCACCACTATCAAGACGCCCATCGCGATTCATTACGACTACTCGATTGGTGCGGGGGCGAGCACGTTCATGCGCGCCATTCGGGAAGGACGGATTTTGGGGGCACGGTGCCCGGACACAGGTAAGGTCTACGTTCCCCCCCGACTCACGTCCGTCGAGACCGCATCTCCCATGAGCGAGCTAGTCGAGCTCCCCGATCGGGGGGTCGTCTACACTTACTGTATCGTCAACATCAAGTTCTACGACCAGGTCCTCGAGATTCCCTACGCTTATGCCTACATCGTTCTGGACGGCGCGGATAGCGCAATCATGCACTTGATCCAGGAATGCCCGGTTGAAAAGATGCGGCCCGGGATGAGGGTGCAGGCCGTGTGGAAAGACCCTTCGGAGTGGACCGAGTCGATGGAGAACATCCGATATTTCAAGCCGACAGGGGAAGCCGACATGCCGATAGAGACAATCATGAACGAGATTCGGAAGAAGTCATATGCGTGAGGTTGCCATTATCGCCTTCGGGCAGACGCCGAACCGGCGAAAAGAGCTGTATCGAAACGATGCCGAGATGGTGGCTCCCGTCGTGGCAGAAGTGTTGAAAGGGGTTGGCCTGTCCCGCAGGGACGTGGACTTTACCTGCTCCGGCTCCTCAGACTTTCTGGCGGGATATTCTTTCTCTTGGGTGATGGCCATCGACGCACTGGGCGCCTGGCCACCGATCCAGGAATCCCACGTCGAGGGCGAGGCGGCATGGGCCCTTTATGAGGCATGGGTGAAGATGCTCTGCCATGAGGAGATCGAGGTTGCGCTCGTCTACGGGTTTGGTCGCCAGAGCATGAGTTCTCCTCGTGAGGTTATGGTATTGATGAATGACCCGTACCTGGAAACACCGCTGTGGCCGGATACGATCTCTCAGGCTGCCCTGCAGGCAAGGACGCTTCTCGATGCGGGGCTCTGTACGGAGCGTGGCTTCGCCGATATTGCAGTACGGAACCTGCGGCACGCGGAGAGCAATCCTCTTGCACAACTCTCGGGTCGGCCGGATCCCGACGCGTTACTGGAAACACCAACGATCGCATCGCCCCTGCGAAAACACGACTGCCCGCCGATCACCGACGGAGCGTGTGCCGTCCTGCTTGCTGCTGGCGACCGGGCGCGTGCGCTGTGCAAGCGACCGGCGTGGATCCGAGGTCTGGCTCACCGGATCGATGTTCAGGCACTGGGTCGTCGCGACCTAACCCGCTCCCACTCGGCGCGGCTCGCCGCGGAGGCGGCGGGAGCGATCGGAAACCGGATCGACATCGTGGAGCTTCATGCTCCGTTTACTCCGCAGGACTGGATCCTGCAACGGGAGTTGGAGATCCCAGAAGGCACCGTCATCAATCCCTCGGGCGGCATTCATCAGGGAAATCCTATGATGGGTGCTAGCCTCGTTCGCTTCGGCGAGGTGGCCGTACGGATTATTCGTGGTGAGGCGGACCGGGGTGTGGCTCATGGCACACAGGGACCCTGTTTACAGCAGAACATCGTAGGCGTTCTGGAGGGAGAGTGATG
>Ga0315294_10000878_pt1 | contig 32634 bp, 38 predicted proteins | sample YL17G13_40_MG_FD_203626 | JGI IMG/M metagenome (GOLD analysis project Ga0315294, IMG submission 203626) | Sediment microbial communities from Yellowstone Lake, YNP, Wyoming, USA - YL17G13_40 | ecosystem: Environmental > Aquatic > Freshwater > Lake > Sediment | place: USA: Wyoming | collected...
ATAGATTGATTTATTCATCCTTTCCAACCACTTGTTCTCATTCACATCCTCTGTGGCAATTGCACTTAGCCAGCCTCGTAAAGCATAATGTAGACAGGCTACTGGCTCAAGCCCACCGAAATCTATTTTATCCCAATCTTTTTCCAGCCTTTTGAGTATGCTTTCTGCTTTTGTCAAGAATCCGCAATCAATAGCCATTCCCAGCATCCTCTGCCAATCATTGTCGACGTTTTGACCCCTTTTTTCCATATCGACTATTTCTTTTTCGGTTTTGCATAATGCTGACAAAATTCGCAAATAGTGATTTTTGAGTTCATAAATCACCGTGGAAAAGGGGTATGGAAGACAAATGACCCTGTCATGAATACGTGATGGCGAATCTTTGTCAATGAATTTGAGTTTGCTGTCAAAAATCTCTTTAGCATTTGGCGCAATGAGTACTATGTGCAAATCCTCGTTAACCCTTGCAGCATCCCATAGCATATGGACGATGTAGTTATCTCTGAATGAATAACCAACAATGACTATAATCTTTGTATCTTTGAAAAGCCTTTTTTTAAACATGAGTTGTAAGTCGGTTAGTGGCTCAATATAATCGGATTTTTGTGCTGGATAAATCAGAAGCGGTGCTACATCTTCACCGTAAATTAGCTTTAGAGGGACGGGTTTTCCATCATCAGAAAAAGCTCGAACAGGTATCTTAACACATTCTTTAGTTTTTTTGTTTTGATACCAAATTATTGAACCATGTAGCTTGTAATGTTTTATATCGTGATAATTTTCGAAGTTTTTCTCATTCCAAGTTACATCAAAACCATCAGTGTAACTTCTGTGATTGAGATAACTTAGCTGCTCGATACAAGTGTCATAGTTGGTGGAATAAATTTCTAGAGGTGTATCAAATTTGAAGAGTTCTTGAAGGTACTCAAGCTTTTCTTTTTCCGCTATTACTTTTTCTCTGATAAAATCTTCCAAGAGCTTTTGTAGGTCTGAAAAAGTCTTCTCTTCAAAAGTCAAACGGCAAGCATTTTTTTCATAGAAGTACAACAACGTGTCTTTTTTTTGATTAATTAAGCGTCGGAGTATATCCAAGAGTTGCTCAACGTCTACTGGCTTAGGTTTTTCTGAAGCGGCATTCTTTATGTTGTACTCTTCACAAATTTTCAGAATTTCAGACAGGGGGTCACTTAATTCTGGATATTTTTCCTTGATATGGGCTTCAAAATCTTTGACAAACTCGTAAGTGCCGGGGATTCCAGCGTCTATTGATGCTCCTGCTCCAAAAAGGAAGATTACGTCATTCTTAGTTGTATCCGCGGATGCCATTTAAAGTTCCCCTGTTCCTACACTTACTGTGTTTGCTAATTTAGCTTTTTTCACTTGGAATATATTCTAAAAAACCGAGACTGCTTCTCATTATGCAGTGTTGTTGTGTTGTGTGTTTTCTGTGGCTGCTGTTTCGCCTTCATCTTTAGTGAGTTATTGTTTTTCTTGGTCTTTAAGCATTTTCTGGATTGACTTTTTCAGTGGCGGAATATTTTCCTTAACTGTTTTCCAGATGGTTTCGGTGTCCATTCCAAAGTAAGCATGTATCAGTTTGTCTCTCATGCCTGTAATTTCTCTCCATGGCAACTCACTATACTTTGCTTTGAGTGCATCGGGAAGTTTTTTGGATGCTTCCCCAATAACCTCAATGCTTCGAATCACGGCATTCAGGGTTTTTCTGTCATGAATGAATTCCTCATAAGTTAGGTTGCCAACAAAGCTTTCGACGTCATCTACAGCATCCAAGATATCCTGCAGATAATCCCTCAGGTCGCGCCGCTTCATATCATGACGACTTCCTGCAAAATCCGCTCGCCGATGTGCGGCTTCAGAGCCTTCTTTGAAACTAAATCCACTTTCACGCCAAGCAAATCTGACAAATAATTCTCTAACGCCATGAACTCGAACAACCCCACGGGCTCTTCAAACTCAACCAGAACATCCACATCACTAGCCCGTTTCTGCTCGCCCCGCACGTAGGAACCAAAAACGCCTATGTTCATCACTTTAAACTTGCGCCGCAACTCTGCCTTATGCTCTGAAAGAGTACGCTTGATGTCGTCAACGTTCTGCATAGTTAAGACACTAAGGAACTTCTGATTTAAGACTTTTCACTAAAAACTAAGCCAGTCACAGCGCGGTTAGGTTTGTGTTTTCTGTGGCTGCTGTTTCGCCTTAATCGTTGGCGCGCTATTGTTTTTCTTGGTCTTTGAGCATTTTCTGGATTGACTTTTTCAGCGGTGGGATGTTTTCTTTTACTGTTTGCCAGATGGTTTCTGTGTCCATGCTGAAGTAGGTGTGGTTTGTTAGTTAATTGTGGTTAATTTCAGGTTAATTACAGTTAACTATATATCTGAGCGTTAACCTACAATTAGCTTGGTGTTCAACATGACCATCGAAGAATTAATTACACAAGCCAGCAAGAAATGCGAAATATTCGCTAATCCTTTGAGAAGCTTCATAGCCGCGTTTATAGCTGCTAAAGAAGAAGTTACATGGTCTGAACTGAAAGACGCCATAGAGAAATGGGCGGGCAGCGTCAACCCGAACACACTAAGCTTCCACCTGGGCGAACTCGGGGCTGCCGGGTTCATAACGAAAGTGAACATCAGGGGACAACCAAGGTACAGAATCGTGAACAGCAAACTCCCAGAAATTAGAAGACTCGTTGGCGAGGAGCTCATTCAAGCTGTAAAGGAGAATGCGTGAAGATGCAGACTAAGCACGAACTGTCCGAAATCAAGTATGCACTGCAAAAAGCGATTTCAGAAGCGCTAAACGAAGCTTACATGACCGCTGAAATTGAAATCCACGAAATGACTGCTAATGACAACTACTCAATCAAAGGTGCATTCAAGTTCATCTCTTTCTTGTCTCAGACAGTCAAGAGAAAAGGCAAATTCGAAACAAAGCTGGATGAAAACCTAAAAATAGTAAACCTGAAAATAACAGAGGACCAACAGTAGTGAAAACGGATTGGACAAACCACCAACCATAATCCTGCTGCTCGGCAGTTTCGACCACCAAACAAAAACCCAGCTCGAAAACCTCAAAGAAGAAATAGCCAAAGCCTTCTCTTTTGAAAACACATACGCATTCATGCTTGACACAGTTGAAATCTACACATCAGACGACATGGAGGTTCTAACAGAACACTTAAGTGAAAATAGAATTACCATCTTCACTTTTCAAAACGGTCAACTCATTGATGTGTCACCCGACATAAAACTGGACGACAAAGACGAAGACGAGACAATATACAAATATCTGAAAAAGGAACACCCGATTACCCACCTCTCCAAACTCTCCATCTTCAACAAACTGGACACATTGATGCGAGATGCCAAAGTCATCTTCTTGATAAGAGATAGAGAGGAAACTCGGGGCGGCGAATACCTCGAACTCATGCATGCACTCTTCCGAGGACACGCAGACAAAATCTGGTTCCTAAAGAAAAATGAAATAGCGCTTTCAGCAATGCTAATGGAGTACCTCGATAAATACGAAGTCAAAATGCGAACGTACCGAGGAGAAAGCGACCTTGAGAACGCCGTCATAAGAACTCTACAATATCAGCTTCGAAATTCTGCCACAGACAATTAAAACGCGTTGTGTGGTTATGGTTTTGTTTTTATAGTTGCAGGGCAACTGCCTATGGCTTCGTCTTTCCTGTTCGCTTGCTTATAAGACGAAACTAATGTTTGAGGGGGATTTTGCCTTTATTCAAGCGGTAAGTCGGGAGAGATGTCGCCGCTCCATTTGCAGTCCCGGCAAAACACATCATACCATTCTTCCCAATCATGAGGCGACTCCAGTTCTTGGATGTGTATGTTTGTTGAGCCGCAGTTGGGGCATCGTTTTGGTGTTACTTTTCCCATGGTACAACACTTATTTGAGCCAGAAACATAAGGTTTTCACTATGACTTTGCCGTCTTCTTTTTTGTCCGCATAGCTGATACCTGTTTTGCTGCATCTAAAATTTGGGCGGCTTGCTTTTCCTTCAGCTTATACCTCTTCTTGCCCAACTCATCAATAGCATTTTCCACATCAGAAACCTCAATTAAACCCCTGCTCAGGCTCTCCAGCAGCACCGTCCAAGTACTCCAGACTTTGAGTCCGTACATTTTGGCAAGGTCCGAAAGCACTTTTTCGTCAACCAGCAGCTCCGCATCTTTCTCCTTAGCCAGCAAAAGCGTTTCTGCATCTGACAACGAAACATTCTCGCCCTCAGATAGTTTCGCAGCGGTCTTTGCCAAACGCTCAGGAACAAGCTCAACCACCAGCCAACCTTCGCTTAAAGGTTCGCCGATTGCTTTTGCGTCAGCACAACCCAACCTGACACCCTCATCAAAAGCCTCCACCTTAACCTTCACCGTGACTAGTATGTTTTGGAAAAGCTTCTCAAGAAGACACAGTTTCCCTATCTGCGATAGATGGATTAGCGGTCCCGCGTCAGAAACCACCACAAGCAACCGTTTACTCTCCATACTTGGTCCGCAAATAGTCCTTGACGCCTTCAGAATCCCAGTTAACCGAGATGCACTCGCGCTCAAGCAGCTCCAGAAACTCCCGCAGCGAAACACCCAAAATCTCCGCAGCCCACATAGCACTCACTTTGCCCTCACCGTAAAGGTGAACAACACGATGCCGCAAGCCGTCCTCGATGAACTCCTTAAACAACGTAGAACGGTTCACCTTCTCAAGCGCCCGGACAGCCTCCAGCCTCTTCAAATCACGGCGGGAAAGACGCACCGTGACAACACTGCTCTTCTCAACCACAAGTATTCCTCACCTGAAGAGAATACAATGTAACACATAAGGTTTCCGCAAAACAACACATCTCCCAGAAAAACACCCAAAACCCAGCAACGCCGCGTTTTCTGTGGCTGCTATTTTACCTTTCGTGTAGCTTCACAAACTGTTTTAGTAAGGGCTTGCCGAACTAGTTGTGTTTGTTGATAAGATGAAAAAACTACTTCCGGCGGCAAAGTTTGGTTTTGGCGTGCATTAATTGTTTTGGTCTACTAGGTGAGCGGTTCCATCTGGGCAGTAGACTTTTCCGTCTTTCACCACTTGCTTGTAACGTTCTCGGCATATCTGCAGTTGGGTGCATCCGTTGCAGTCTCTTGACAGCATATACTCGCCTCCTGTAAATTATTCATGAGGAGTCCAAACTGCTAATAAGCTTATATAATATGCTCGGATATACAACAAAATTTTGTAAACTGTTTTAATTAGGGCTTATTGAACTATTACTGTTGAGCATCTCTTCGTCAACCTTGAGTTGGGTGGTTCAGAAAGTGCCGTTTGACCCATTATATGAAAAGGCTAGGAAGCTTGTGGAAAGCCGCAGAGTCGAATTCTTGGGCAACAGAGTCTACAACGTCATCGGAGACCACGGAACCTACACCGTAGTCCAAGACTACACGGGAAAGTTCAGCTGCAACTGCTTGGGGTTTTTGCAGAAGGGAAAATGCAGCCACGCCACAGCCGTGATGCTCCTGAAAGATAAACGGCAGCACAGGCCACATTGAAAGTTCGCCAGCGGTTTGTAATCGTGAAGTTAATTATTGATGTTCATGCCTGTTCCATCCCGCTTTTCAGTGCTTTTGCATGTTCAGGTTGCTTCTGTTCTGCGGCAGGCTTCTCTTCTTGCACGTGAAACCACGTACTCGATGAAAGCGAAAGGCACAGAGCACAAGCCTAAACCAACTATCACGACGGTCGCTAAATCCAACATACCTTCAACATCCTTCCATGTTTTTTATCTGAATACTGAATGCCCTGCGGATTATATAAAGCGATTTGTGAATTGTTCATAATTGTTATGAAAATCTGAGTAAACGCGCAGACAATGATTACTATAATGAATACACGTCGATTAACAAACGCTAAGAATGGACATTTATGCCGACGATTTCTATGTCTTCCATTCTGCCTTTCTTGTCGCAGTGGACTATGACTTTTCCATCTGTTGTGCTTCGCCTTCCCTGGTGCTCAGCGTGCCTTAACCGTGTAAAAACTACTCATTTAAAGATTGGAGTATCTCTGAAGTGCCTTCTTTCTTTGCCTGCTTCTTCACCGCTGCCAAATCCACTCGTGTAAAAGCTAGTATCGCCTTCACGTCTTCCTCGTCCTTGGCTGCTCTTTCTCTTGGCAAGGTCGCCTTAATCATCCTCAGCTTCGCCAAAACCAAGCCTTCGGGCTTCTGGAAAAAAGTGTTCAACCCCGCAATTGTTCCAGCCTGCTTCTCAAGCTTCTCACCTGAAAAAATAACGTCAACAGTGTAAGCCGATGCCTTATCCTTAAACGTGGCTATATTGTAACCAGACACCAACGCTTCAACGATTTTTCGCTCGTCAACATCCAACCCAGCCTGCCACAAAGCACGCGTAACCTTCGTCTTCACGTCAGCCTCGCCAGCAACCGCAACCATCACATCAACATCACTCGTGGTCCTCGGTGCACCGTAGAAACTCACAGCCAAAGCACCCGTGAAAGCGTAATCCAACCCCTCACCACCAAAAGCCTCTGCCAACCGATTAGCAAACCTGTAAAACTTCTCCATGCTCTTTTCCCTCACCGCTTGCGATGCCGCTTCGACCATGCAATTCGTTCTCGAAGCTTAACAATTAATTCTTCTTCGCTGATGCCTGGGTTCTGGGCTCGGATGCCGTCAGCGCAGACTTGCACGCAAGCGTCGGACATGTCCATGCAGATGGCTACTTTCTCTTCAGGCGGCAACCGCCCCAGCCGCTTCCAGTCCTTATCCACACGCCAAACCTCAACGACAAGAAATATGCGCAGTTTAGCCTTAAGAAACATTCTCTTAGCTTTAGTGGCGTTTGGTGAGTCAGCAGAATTAAGTATTACTTTTGATTTTGGTATTACTTTGGTGGTTGTGTTGGTCCCAGTTGTCAGCGTCACAAAAAAAGGGCAGACAACAATACCCAAGAAGCTACGCCTGAAATACGGCATAAAAGACAAGGTCTCCATAGAAGAAACCAAAACAGGAATCATGTTAAAGCCTCTGCCTTCGCCAGCTGAAGATTTTGGCTCCTTAAAATCCGTTTTCAAGAAACAAAGCGCCAAAGAACTTCTCGAAGAAGCCCGAAAAGAAGAATTTGCCGTGCACCTGCCGAAATAAGCGGTTTGGAATCACAGTTTCAGTCGTTTAATCAGCTGTTTTGTGTGTTCTTCATCTTGCAGGCAGTCTTCCAAAATCGCGTTGGTCAACTCATAAATTTTCAAATCATTCAGCAAAGCCAACTTCCGCAACTCGCGGTGCAAGGTCTCGCTGACCTCTACGACCACGCGCCTGCGCTTGTCCAGTGCTATCGCCTCGCTGCTTTGTACCTGCTTAAGCTGTCTGTCTTCGCTCGCAGTGCATACACGTAGTCTGCCAGCAACGGCGTCTCCCGTCCTAACTCCAGTGTAGCCTCCAGCGTCTGCGCGGTTCCGTCCACTTGGTACTCCACGCTTAACACGCGAAAATCAGCATCCACACCCTCAACAGGCAACGAGACGTGCACACTGTCACCTGCCAGAATCGGTGTTGCACCGTAATCCAAAACTGAACTACGCAAAGTCAAACACTCCGCTGCATCCTTAAGATTCGCCAGCAACGTCCCTGCCCTGCCCATGCATTCCAGGTCGCTCCATACCTCCTCATTAACCTCCACCAACTCACGCAAACCCAACCCCGTTTGGCTTGCAGCATCCTCCGCCACGCTGACGTAGCGCCTGCCGCCAAAAAACAAGCCGTCCACCCAGAACGCGCCTGTGCCCAAATCGTCAAACCAGCAAATTACCCTCACCCGCCAAATATGGGTCCAGTCGAAGCCGCTTTGAACCTGCCACAAATCCGCGTTTCCGAAGCCCACTCCAAGCTGCGCCTGAAACCACTTCCCAGCGCCAACTGTTAATTCATGCGTCGCCGCGCGGTCCAAATCGTCAAAAAGCGTCAAAGACACGTTACCGTTAAACGTGCTGTCGCGGTTAAGCCACAAATTCAAAACCGGGTATTGCTCCGTGTCCACCAGTTTGCCCGTGTTTAGCGTGAAGACGCAGCCCGCGCAGTAAAAGTTCTCCACATACGTTTTCACGCTTCCAGAACCCTTCACCTTGACATCCGTGTCGAAGCTAACAGTGCCCGCTGTGGCAGTCCAAGCGCCATCCAAAGGCGACAGGCTCTCTGTCCAAGCGTCCTTATCCGCGGGCACACTCTTATCCGCTGAGCCGTAAACTACAATCCTGTTTCGCACCCGATGCACATCTAGGCTGTACTCGCTTTGTTCGACGCGCTCATCCAAGCTGACGCTGCTGGTTTTGCTGTTCTTGGGGAAAAACTCGAATTTTCCGTCTGGCGCCACCCGAAAATCATAGCCGATGACGCCTTGCTTGTCAGCGCTTTCCGCAATGTACCGGAGCACATCACCAACAGGCGTGTCCTTGTACGTGAGGCTCGTGTACGTAGTGTCCGTCTGCTCAACCAGCTCCACGCCGCCGCGCACGTGACTCAAGCCTACGTAGTAATCTATGAGGTCTTTGACGATGTCTTCGCCCTTCACGTTCACGTACGATTTCGTGACGACTCTGCGGAACAGGCGCTCTCCCCAGCAACGCCCCGAAATACGCACATAGCTTTCTGAAGAGGTAGACTCGTACTTGACGCCTTCCACGCGGCACGTCATCAGCAGCGGACAGGTGGCTCCGCGTCCGACGCTTATGCTTCCGTCCACGCCAACACTCAGGGCTGAAGCGCCGCCTAGGCTGTATTTGCCGTCAAAATTTTGCAGTAGCGCCTCGAAGCTGCTTACCTCGTTTGTGCAGCCTAAATGCACCTTGAGCTCGATGATGTCGCCTTGCGGTGGGGCAACGCTGCCAAAAACCACTGCAACCGTTGGCGCTGTCACGCTCACAGCTATTCAACTCCTCGCCTGTACAGTTCCTGCTCGCCCGCACGCTGAATACTACGAGCACGCGTAGGCGTTTCTGTGGTGGCTTGGTTGAAGTTTTGGACGCTGGCGGTTGCTGAGTTCATGCTGTTCGCGAAACTATACATCGCAGCGGCTGCGGCAACGATGACGGCGATGCCTACCCCTGTTAAAGCTAGGAACGTGGCGAAGCTGATGTTTAAGCTGTTCTGCACCATGGTGGCAAACGCGGTTGCGGCAGAGTAAACCTTCTGGGCTATGGCGACGCCTGCGCTGGTCCGCATGAACATGCCCATCACGCTGACAACCATCATGGCAGAATTGAAACTTCTAGCCTGTGCGTCGTTTAGTATGCCGAATTGGTTGGCGATGTAGCCTACGGCGGTTCCCGCTGCGCCTAAACCTGCAATTGTTGCGCCTAAACTTTTAACTCGGGTAGATAGAGATTCGGCGTCGGTTTGGATTCTGCTGAATTCGGCGCTTGCCCGGTTCACTGCGCGTATGGTTACGGCTATTTCCCTGAAACTCACAGTTCAGCCTCCGTTTTGGCTGAATCCAAAGCTTCCAGCAACACGCGTTCTAGGTTGGGTAGGTGTTGTTGAAGTGCGGGCTGGATGAACGGCTTTGCCTGTTTGCAGCTTGTGCCGAACTCGACGGATGCCGCGTAGGCTGCGTCTGCGCCGACTTCTGTTTGCCACTGTATGGTTCGCGCGTAGATTGTGCTTCGCAAGTAGCCTGTGCGGACGGGAGCTTGGCGTGTGGCTTCTGTCTTTACTGTTTCAGCCCATTCTGCCAATTTTGTGTGCACTTGGTTTTGCATTTCGGCGTCGAACTGGTTAATTGCCTGTGCGAACTGCTCGGCGCCATTGAGGTCGATGTTGACTTCAATGCTCATGTTTTTTCGCTTCCTGTTCCGTTAAATGGTCTACTTCGTTGAGGATAATGGTGAATTGCTGGATGGTTTTTGCTGGTTGCCTTGCGAGTTCTGTGGGGAGCCATCCGAATTCCTTGCAGAGGCGGAAGTCTGTGACTGCAGGGTTGGGTTTTTGGCGTCTGATGGCGCGGATAAAAAAGCTGTTTCTTCCTGGGTTACGGCGCACAGGTTGTTGACTACTTGGGAAAGCAGTTCACCGAGGGATACGGGGATGCCGTTTTCTTCGCTTAAGAGTTTTTCAAGTGTTATTGGCGCGTTTGGCGGCTGTTCTTTAAGTGATGACCAGATGGTTTCAGCTTGTATAGCTATGAAGTCGCTGCTGAGGACTTGCCCTGACACCGGATGGTATCGCGTGTGTTTTTGGATGATGCGGCTTCGCTTAGCCCACGTGATTTCTTGGAAAACGTATTTGCCCGCGTATTCCGCGCCGTATTCGGTTCCGATTTCAACGTTTTCTTTGCGCATAATGATTTCACCTGTTAGCTTATTGTGAAGGTTTTGGCGACGAATTCGGCTTTGAGGCTGACAAGCTCTTCCACGCGTGTTGGTGCAGCCACTTTTTCCCATTTGCAGTTGCTGAAGACGGCTTTGCAGGTTCCGCCTAAACCAAATTCCATGGTGAATTCAGTGTCGTTGATGACGTTGTCGAATTCTTCTTTGCTTTCAAACTCGAAAACTACTTCGCCTGTTAGGTTGCGGTGCCTGTGCGGCAGATACTTGAGGATGTTGCCGTTTGTGCTGCGGATTACAGGGACTTGTTTAAGGTTGTTTTCAATGTTGAATTTCCAGTCTGTGACACGATCAAGCGTGACTGTGTCTTTTTTGATGTAGCTTTCGTAGAAGGGCACGGCTCCAACATAGTCGGCGTAGGTTGCGCCTGTTATTTTGGCGGTTCCAGCGGTGAGGTTTTGGGCGAGCAGTTCCGCGTTTGCTTTGAGAACGTCTTCTATGCTGCATTCAACTGTTAGTTTTTGGAATTTGCAGCCCGTGTACAACAGTGAGATTATGTCTGTGGCAGAGGCAAAAACGCCCTTGTAGTAGAGCAATTGGATGCTTAGGGACTTTTCTAGTTCATCTCTTGCGTACTGGAGGAAGTTTATAGGCGCGTCACTTGGCACTGGGTAAGCGATTTTCAGGCTTGGCGCATGCAGTCCTTTCTTGATGGCTTGCAGGTCAACGGAGCCTACTCCACGGAGTTTGATGTTGCTCGGATTCACTGCGGGTTCTATGCTCTCTGCTGGAACGCTCAGCATGGAGGGGTTTGATGGTGTTTGCCCGTAAGCCGTTTCGTCAACGTAGTAAACTCGGCTTTCGTGGGCACTGTATGTTTCTGGCATTTCTTTTTTCACACTCCTATGTTCTCGAAGAACCATGATTTCGCGGTGAACTCTGTGCGGAAAATGAAGGGCTTAACGTCCACGCGGTCCACGTCGCGGTAGCTCACGATGTCGCAGTATGTTATGCCGTTAACCGTGACTGCACAATTCACGTAATCGCAATGTAGCACTGCAGGCGTCTCGCCGTCACTTGCGTTTGTTGTTCTGGCGAGGAACCAGACGTATCCGTCACTGTCGATGTAGTTTGGCAAGTTCTGATCCAGAATGATGGTGATTGTTTCGTCGGAACCTCCATTGCTTCCTGATTGAGCATTTTCCCATGCGCCAGCCATGTGGTTCCATGTTTTGACCGTGACACCGTTGCCGCCTGGCGCTGTGCCGTAGCCCTCAAAAGACAAGACTATTTTCTTAGCGGTTTTTTCTCGGCTTTCAACTTTGAAGCGGAAGACCATAACCGCGGGTTCGCCGTTTCCGTCGCTGCTCACTTGATAATGGTCGTCGTCGCTGGTCCAGAGCTTCTGGTATTCTTCGCTTGACAGTTCAGTCCAGCCTAAAGCGTAAGGTGAGGCTTCGCTATTCCCGTAATAAGCCCTGTGCGTTTGACTTGCCAAGCCGAGGTTGAAGAAGTCGTAGAGGGTCTCGTTGGGTTGGCTGCGCTTCTGTCTCACAACGCGGTTGACTTCTTCCACGATTTTGCCTCGCATAACCCTGCTTGATTCACTTGAGCCAGCCTGCTCTGCCGTCCAAACGTTAACTCTTAAAACTTGCACTCGCCTTCTCGCTTTGCCGCTCAGCTCAAGTTTCTGGTCTGCACTCTCCGCCAAGCCAACCGTGACTTGCCCGTCCAAACCCTTGAAGGCTTCAGTGTTCTGCCATTCGCTGGTCACAGATATGTTGGCTAATGCTCCGTTGTCCTTGACTACGCGCAGATTCGTCTTAAGCAGCCTTGCCACGGTTACTGCTGGGTCTTCTGTTTCGCTCATTGGCTGATGAGCCTCCGGCATGTGGCTTTGCGGTAAGCGATTTCGCCTTTGAACGCGTAATCTTGCACAGTGAGGATTTCGTAGTCCTCGCCGTTTCTTCTGATTTTATCGTGTCGCCGCACGGGCGCGAACACATGCATAACCAGGTAATCGTTGGTGACGTAGCCTGGCTCGAGCAGAACCTCTTCCGCCTTCGCGGGCAAAACGATGGCTTTCACGTCAGTGCCTTCGCCGTAAACGATTCTTTCACCTAACTCTTTCACTGGGTGCAGGGTTAGGTTTTCGCCTTTGCTGTTCAAGATTTGGGTGAACCTTGTGACAGGCGCCTCGTAACCAAGAAGCATCTGCGCTAGCCAGCAGACAGTTGCCGTGGCTTGCTTGTTCTCCACAAACCCGTAATCCGCGTGTTTTACGCCCCAGAACATGAACTCGCTTGCGTGTGCGTTGATGATTTTTGCACTGAACTCGTAGGCGGATTTGTCGTGGTCTCGACGTATCGGCGCGAGGATTCCCGCGGTTACGGCATCGTAGTAGTCGCAGATTGGTGTTCTCGCCACGGCGTCTATGTAGCCTGCCCAGCAAACTGCAGGGTTATACGCGGGATACAGCCGTGAAGCACCAATTGCATTGATGAAGGCGTACGCTTTCTGCACCGTGATGCTCCAAGACTCGTAGTAATACAGACCGTGCAGTGCGTAAGCCAATGAATCGTCAATTATGACGCGGTTGTCTTGGTCGGTGCGGTGCCAACCTCCGTCTCCAATCGGCGGCGGATCAAAATGGTCAAAACAGCCTTCCAAGCCCAAACGGTAAAAGTCCACCGCATCCACCATTATTGCCTCGTACTGGCTCTTGTTTGCAGGGTCAGATTCACACAGCATTTTCAAGGCAATTAGCCCGTGGAGGCTTTGAACATCCATCTGCCTAAGCCACGCATCCGACTGGGTTACAGCTCTTGCGAACCCACCATAGTACTGGTCATGCACGCCCAGTTGGCTTGGCTTGTGCTGCATGTTGTAAAGGAAAGTGTTGCCCGCCAGCTTCGCGCCGTTCAAGTAGGCTGAATTGCTTGTAAGCTCGTACGCTTTCAGCAGCGCCGGTATAGTGCGGCACGCGTCAACAGCGTAGTATTGCGTGCTGTTTTCTGTGCTCTTGAACCCGCCGTACGCCAGCTTTTCGCTATCCGTGCACTGTTGCGTCAGAATCCAATCGGCGAGCTCCACGATTTTAGCCTCTATCTGGGTGCTTCGAGCGTCGAACTGCGGGTCGAAGTAGGCTTCGAAGAGAAAATCCACCGCGAACGCGGCGGCAAACGCAGCTTTACCCCATGACAGGTCTGGCCCCACCTCTGGAACAACGTAAACGTAGGGCGCATAATCCATGACATGCTCGTAGTATGCTTCTGGAACGTTTGGCATGCTTATGCGCTCCTGACCACGGGCTGCTTTAACGCGTTTAACAGGCGGTCAAGCTCTTGCTGAAGCACGCTTAACGGTGGGGCCTTGTCCGACACGTTCACGTTCTGGTCTCCAACGCTGAAGCTTAAGCCCACGGCGCTGCCGCCCGTCAAATAGCAAACCGCGTAAACCGCCGCTAGCAGCGTGATGAACTCTTTCTCCGCCTCAGTGCAGTCATCTGAGTCTATTTCCTTGCATAGTTCGAGTTCCAGCGTGACTTCGGCGCGTTTAATCATTTTTTGAAGCTTAACGTCGGGAACGTCTGCGGCGCTTACATTAATGGTGTCCCGCACATCATCAAGAGTCACATTCGCCAAACCGCTTCAACCTCACACGTGGAAAAGGTGAATACGCGTGATTTAAGCAATTTTGACAAATAAAAGCACGAATTAAGACAGGATTAGAATAAAAAGCGATTTTAATAGGTGCTTTGCTAAAAGTAGCAATTCTAAACCATTAACCATTATGCCTTTTTCATTAAGGCTTTCTTTTTCGCCCAAAAAACAACAATCAGCGCCGAAATCATAAGAACGGCCAGCGCAAAACCTGACGGAAACTCTGGAATTATAACTGACTCCATTAATGGATAGTTGTCTTGATTGTTATCATTTATGGTGTACGGTGTATCTCCTACGCCATCACCGTTTTCATCTAATCCAGTATAATCATCCCAGTAGTTGCCTTCACTGCCTTCATCCCAGACAATTCTTAGGCTAAGATTTCCTAGATTTTCAGTGTTATTCACAAAGGCGTTATGGTGAACCACATTTGGTTCCGCCGTGCCCAAGTCTTCGCCGTTGATACCGCTGTTGTTGTTTTTTATTGTGTTTCCAGCTATTGTGTTGTTTGAAGAGCGTTCAATCCAGATTCCGTTGACGTTGTCTTCTATGATATTTTCCGAAAAACTGTTGTATCCAAAATCGAGGTTATTGTATGAAGACTCAACAATTTGGATGCCGTCTGTGTTATCTTTTAAGGTATTCCCTGTAACAGTGTTGTTTGAGGACTCGCAAACTGCAATGCCTGCTGTGCAATTGGTTATCGTGTTTTCTGTAACGCAATTGTTTGAAGGCTCATCCGCTGGAACGCCTAAACTGGCGTAATTAGGCACTATGATGACGCCGTAATAGAATGATTCAACTCTGAAATTTGAGACGGTTACGTTGCTTCTGCCTCTCAAGCTTATTCCGCTTGAGTATTCAGCTCCTGTTCCTCTTACAGTGTAGTCTGCGCCGTCAATTACGATATAGCTCTTCTGAACCTGAATGCCGCCTGAAATGTTACCCGTCAAAGTGTACACATCGCCATTTCGCTGGATACTATTTGTTCCTGTTACTGAGCCGTCGGGGGTGATGTATACGCTTTCAGAAAACTGAGCTTCTGCCCCCTCAACAACTTGTGCTCCCGCAATTATTGAAATTAGTAGTGCAGTTGTGAATATTGCTGTTAGGGCTGTTTTCTTGTTCACTGTTTTTTCCTTCTCTTTTTAAAATAAACTAGAGCAGCTACGGCAATGACTATTGCTATTGAGGTGTAGATGATTATGGTTATTGTGTAGTCTTCAGTTTCGAACCCACGGTCTGCTATTGGAGTAGGCATTCCTGTTGTGAATGTCCATGTTCTTGTGCTTATTGATTTAGAGCCTTCAGGGGCGGTTTCTTGCCCAAAAGTTATTGTTACAGTGTAGGTTGTTTGGGGTTGCAGAGGTTCGGATAAGTAAAAAATGTAGTTTCCACCCCAGAAGTCTCCTGCTTCGAAGGTTCTTTCTTTAATCGGCACATTAGGCGTTAAGTTTAACTCGCAAATTGAAGGTGCTCTACCAAAAGCTATGGAGATGTTTGTGTTAAGGGGAACATTGGTTGCGTTAGGGGTTGGGTAGAAGTCATGTGGGGCAAACGGTAATTCAATTAAGCTCGGCGCAGAAGTTGGGGATGTGCTTGGGATTGGGCTTGGGGATATGGCTGATGGCAAGGGTGACGGTGTGGGCAAATCCGCTGGTTTCTCGTATCCTATGGGGGTGTATCGCTCAACTACAGCCAGTGAAACCATGTCGTGACCACCACCCATAATGTACAGCAGGTCATCTACTACGGCAACTTTTGGACTGTGGCGGGCAGTTGGCAAAGATGCCGCATTTGCCCAAGAGTCAGTTTGGGGGTCATAGACAAAGTTCTGGTTTAATCCCACGGCAAAACCACCCGAGCCGCCCATCACATAGATGCGTTTTGGAGCCGTCACACCTGATGTTGCGCCAGCAGCCGCTTGCCAAACGGTGACAGGAGCAGATTTGCCTAAACTCCAAGTGTCCGCTGCAGGGTCGTATATTTGCACATTGTCAATGTTCATGCGCGGGTCGAATTCGTCTTGGCCGCCGATTACGTATATTTTGTCGTCAACAACTGCCGAGGCAAAGCTGGTGACAGGATAAATCATCGGCGCCCCAACGGTCCATGTATCGGTGGCGGGGTCGTAGATTTCTGTTGCATTAACTGTAGAGTCAGGTCCCGCTGTTCTTCCACCTATAACGTAGATTTTGCCATCTACCACGTTTGCTTCTATTTGATTTCGGTTTGTTGGCATAGCCGCCTTGTTTTCCCACATGCCTGTTGCGGGGTCGTAGGCTTGGTTTAAGCCGCAGGTTATAGCGTCGCCATGTAGTGGTTCACTGCCCGTTCTGCCGCCTATTATGTAGATTTTGTTTTGGCAGGCTGCTATCGCAAAGTAGTCCCGGAACGTTGGTACTTGAGTTTTGAAGGTCCAATCGTTGGTTGCGGGGTCGTACTCGTAGAGCGGATTGGTTGAGTGACCTGCGGCGTATATTTTTCCGTTAAGCACTGCCGCCCCGTGCACGCCTTGGATAGGTGTTGGTTTCACGGTCTCCCAAGAATCTTCTTCAGGGGCATCCACGATAAAATCGACTTTAGCGTAGCCAGTGTCTGGCAAGACTTGCGATGTGTTTGTTTTGGCATAGACTTCCAGACGGTGTGGACCGTTAGATAATTTTGGCAGCAACAGGGTCTTGTTTGCGGTTTGCCACAGTATGTCTCCGCTGTAAATTAAGCCTGATATGGCGATGGGGGGTTGCCCATCTATGCTATACTCGACCGTTTTGTTGGTGGTCATGGAGTAGGTGACGCTGATGTTTAACAGAAGAGTGTCGGTGGTGTATGTTTTGTTGGCTGGAGAATGGATTGTCACTGTCCCATATGGAATAAAATTAGCCTTAGCCACTTCAACAACTTGCACTCCAGCAACTAATAAAATCAAAAGCGTTGAGATGATAATTGCTGCTGAGACTGCTTTCTTCATTTCCCTCATATTATATTGTGCTAAGTTGCTTTTAGTTCTCCCTGAAGAACAGAATGGTTCTGCTAGAGAAACCTTTCTTTTAGTTTCTTTTAATCATCAACCTTTAGGCTGTTTTCTCTTGTAGATAATTACCCCTGCCAGTAATGCAGCCATTAAGAAAGAAACCACAACTACGCCTGATGGGAACTCGGGAATCACCGTTTCCGTGTAGAACATGTGCAGCATATCCGCCACAGCGTTAGTGGCAAGGTTCAGCGACTCACCAGCACGGTTCTTGAATGTTTGGTCACTCCAGTTGTAATGCTGATCCATCCACACGCAAGTCCAGCCTGCCCCACCATCAAAAGTTGTGTCCCGAGCAACATTAAGTGCAGCGTCATAAGCCCCAGTCAAAGTCAAGTTCCCATCAAACACGAGAAAACTGTCAAACTCGCTTGCGTAACCATCAGTTCTGCGTTGCACGTAAGGTTCATAATCACTTGTATGATGTACTTCAGTGCCCCAAGCAGTCGCCGCACCCATCACATGCCCAAAAACAGCCACATCCGCAACATAATGCGCCACCATACCCAAGTGCATAGCCGCCTCGCTAAAGTTACCAGCGCCAAAAGCCTGCTGAGCGTTCACGTATTCCTGTCTTGCTCTACCTGCTGAGGCGTCATCCTGCACTGAGCCGTTGGCGAAGAAGTAAACGTGATGTTTAGCGGTTGCATCGCCTACGCCGCCGAGGGTATTCTTGTTATCAGGCAACTCGGTGCCGTAAAGGTAACTGGCGAGATTATCCGTGAAGAACTGTTTCTCCCGCGCTGGAAGCCAATCCAAAGCGTGCTGCGCGACCCAGTCATGAGTGCCATATCCAGGGTGAGTTTGGTCACCGCTGTAACCTCCGTTACTCCACGCTGAAACTCTGCTGGAACTTACATTCGTCGCCAAGATTAATGTGGCTAAGAGTAAAATTGCAGTTGCCAGGGCGAAATGTTTGTTTACCAATATCCTCGCCGCTTATCCGTTTGGCGCCACTTCAGATATAAGAATTGCTAATACTGCGAGTATCCTTAAGCCCTGGCGTACCCGCAGTAATTTGGGCAACCTCCAACAGAGATCCGCTTGTTTTTCAATGGTCGGCATTTTTTGCGCATGTTGATCATAGCTGCATAGTACAGTTGCATGTCCCAGAGAACAGACGTTAATAAGAAAGAAGTTGTTCACACTTGTATTGGTGAAGCAGGACGGTCACAGCAAATGAAAGATCTGAAGAAATCTGCTTGTGGTGTGGCAACCCAACAAAAGGAGATAGAATACGTGAACATATATTTCCGAAGGCGATAGGCGGTCAAAAAACGCTTAAAGCGGGCTCAGTCTGCAAAAAATGTAATCACGAATTTGGTCAAAAGAAATACGGGTTTGATAAAAAATACAGTCTGGATGAGGCTTTGAAGAAAGAACATCCAGCCATGATGCATGCTTACCAAGTAGACCCTCGAATAGGGCGCATTAGATGCAAAGAGGATAGAATAAGAAAACTGAAGGAGAAAGCTGAAATTAACGGTGTAGGCGAAGCTACACATACAAGAATAAGCAGAAAGGATCCTGACGAATATTGGGTAAACTCGAATTTCACGGTTACATCGGATATTTTTGTGAGGTCTTTGCACAAGTGCACAGCGAATGTCCTTTGTGATAATTACGGTTCAAAAACTACAAGAGAGAACTATAAAGAACTGCTAAAGTTTGTGAAAGATGGGGGGGATGTGCGACCGTGGAGTTATGCGGTCAGCTATTCTGACCTTTTTAAGAGACCCCTAACAGATGAGCCTAAACCCCTCGTTCTTTTTCCAGCCAGTGGCGAGAACAAAAATTTGGTTAGTTTTATTCACACTTCTGGCATTTGGATAACGGGGTCTCAGCCCTTCTTACTAAATCCAATGGCAATTGAGGCTGCATCTGAAATAATTGCAAGAAAGTTAGTTCATGATAATGAACCTAACCCAGAAAAATCGTTAACTGACTGTTTTGGCTTTAATTGCGTGTCAGAGGGTAGAGCTATTGGTAAGTTGAAATTCCTATGGATTGTTAAAGAGATGGATGGTAAGCCTAATGATGAGTTTTTGTATCTTCTCACAAAATGCAGGGTTTGCGGGCAAACAAATCCTACAGGCATAACTCTCCCCCGAGAGATTATTTGCAATGGAAACGTTAGCAATACAATCCATTATAACAAAAATACTTGGAATCGTTACACCCTTCAAGATTTAATAAAATTGGGGTTAAAAGTAGAGAAATGGGATAGGAACAGATTAGAATGTTATATGACTCAGGGAATTTCAATTCCACTCGAAAATGACGTAAAAAAATTAGAGATAAACGACTGCAAAACTACCTGCATTAATTGCGGTGAGGTAATAACCTTTAGTGCGAGTGATTGTTTTGTTTAATTTCTGAATACCTTGATCAAATGCTAAGACTGCAAGATCAAAAACAACTTCACGAATCACATTGCAGAGGTGCCCTAAGATGTTCTTCGTAAAGAACCGCTACAGAGGCAAAACCAGCATATTCTCCGGATCACCCGCGTTCAAATTCACAATCGGCTGCCCCAAACCACTCAAAACAGGCTGAGCCTTCGACAGCTTAACCTGCAACCTAAACGTCGACTTCGGATTATAATAGCCAGTCACAGAGTCCACAGGAATGTCAAGCAGCTTCTCATAAGTCTGATAACCAGGCTTGCTAATTCTAAGCCAAAACGGACCCGAACACACAGGCACATTCCCATGCGCTTGGTCATAGTACTGCAGCCTAAAATTCTTCGTGGGAATTACGCCGTTTTCGTCGGCTGTCACCGAATCAACAGGCTCCCACGTTGAACCATTAAGCTGATAGAGCGCGGTGTCACCGTTATAATCAAAAAGCTCAACAGTTGCGCCTGGCTCAGTGGAGAGGTCAAACTCGTACTGACGAAAAACCTTGCCTGTGCTTGAAACCCAATTCATAGACCATGAAATTCCGCCATCGTCTGCGTTGATTATGTAACAGTCTGAATTGACGCTTTCCATTCTGACGGTGTAGCCTCCTCCGCGGAAATACACGTTTTTCGCAGTTCCCGCAGATGATTGGAACCATATTTTCGTGCTTGGAACCATGATGAAAAGGTTGTTCAGCGTTGTAGTTGCCCTTGGTCGTCTGATCCCATAACCCGAGCCGCCTGTTCTCGCGCCGGAAACTATTATGTTATTGTATTCTTGCGGCACTGTGTTGTAGACTGATATGTGCGGATAAGCACCACCGTTGCAGTTAATATTGTAGGCTTGGGTTGCTTGCCACCATGATTCTACTATAGGGCTTTGGAATGTGCATCCGTACAACAGAATTTGTATTGTAGCACTATCAGCAACTGGATAAATGATGTGCCCGTAATATGTGGCTTCTAAATCGGAGATTTGGCATCCGAAACCCGTTCGTTTCGTTGATGCATCTTGAAGAACCCCCAGCGTAAACGTCACATATCTTTGTACCGTTATACATTTTTGGCTGGTCGTGGTTTTTATTCCGTTACTAAAAACAACTTGCTTATTTGTGTCAGCGAAGTATGTTTGAGTTGTTCCGTCGCCAATTTGGATGAAACCGTCGAATGCGTATTGGTTGCCGGTTTGTCTCCACACAACACCCCACTGCGTTTGCATCAGCTCATACGCGAAACTGCCCGTTCCAACCCAAGTCGTAACCTTTGAGTGAGTTAATGTGGCGAAGTATTTTGCTGCGTAAATGGTGGCGTTACCCGTTATGGTAAGGTCTTCTGTTTGCGCGTTGCCTGCGGAGTCAGTGCCGATGAGTTGAACCGTTGCAGAGGTCATGTTGGTCCAAGCGGTAACCACGATGTAAAGGTCTTGTTTGGCGCCGCCCAAAACAACGCGGTCAGTTGGTCTGGCATTCCTCGTTAAAGCCACGTTCGCGCCGTCAACCGTGGCAATCCCTGTTCTCGCATGAAGGGAAAGTATGCCTGTCTTGTCAGCGTTCCACAAATCAACAAATCCGATTGGTGTTTGCGCTGTGCCGCCGACAGCCGTTACGACATTGTTGGTTACGTCGTAAGTGATAGTGCCGACCAACTAATGCACCTTAACCCCGAGTAATATCCTGCAACGTGCCATCTGTATTCCAAGTGAACGTTAACGTAAACAGCAAGTCAGCGCCGTCATACGCCCTTAACGTAGCCAATGTGCCGTCCGAGTTCCATGTGAAAGCAAACTTGGTGATTTTCCTTCCAGGCGGCGCGCAGGCGATGCTGCTTAAGGCGCTGTGGATAGCCTTGTACGCTTCGTCATATCTCCCGTATGCCACTTCAGTCATGCCGCATTCGCCTCGCTCATTTCTTTGTATCTTCCACGGAAGTTGCGGACTGCGGTTGTTGCCACAGTTCCCAGCCGAACTTGAGCGCATTCTTGCGGAACTCTTCTTGACGAATAAAACCCAACTCAGTTGCTTTAAGCAAATCCGTCACGTTAACTTCCCGAGTCTGCGGAGACCCCCAGTGCAAACGCGCCTGCGCCTTTTCTGGGTCAAAGCCTGCCTGAGCCAGCACCACGCTGAACAATTCTTTTTCAACTTGGCGTTTGATGTACCTTTGAATAGGGTTGATGAGCATGTTCTGCAGCTCCAACGCCGCCTTCGCAGAAGCCTCCGTGAAACCTGGCGTGCTGAACAGCCTTGGCAATGGTGTTTCGCAGCCGAGGTAAAATTGGTTAATTAAGTGGTCCACGTAATACTCGAAACGTGCTCGCGGGTCAAGTGTGACTGGGCGTATGTCGCCTTTGCCGTTGTAGAAGAGCCAAGCCCCTTCTTCGCCGCGGTTTTTGATGGCTTTTTCAAAACTTCGAATGGTCGCTTCGTCCGCCCGCTCAAGCAACGCCAGCACATCGGGTCCAGCGTACTTCTCAAAAATCTTCGGCATTATGCGCTCTATTTTTGCCTTCATCCATGCAAATGATGGCCGCTTGTCCGATTGAAAAACGAGCGAATGCAGCAGCACTTGCAATACGCCTGTGCCGTAGCCTGAAAGGTCAAGGCAGTTTATTCGCCAGTGAACCACCGCTTCCGCTGTGAGGCTTTCGCCGCCGTACGCTTGCCTTAGCTTGTAGCCCTCCACCTTGTATGGGATTTTTAGGGCGCTTGCCTTTTCGCCTATGTAGCTCTGTTCGATTCGTTCAACCGCATCTACGGGTAGTCTGTGCAGGTCCACAAGTCTCTCAGGTGTTAGCTTCAGCCAGAAATCGTTCCCGCAGGCAATCAGCGCCCTTGCCATGTCGCAGAGCAAAGCATCCAAGTTCACCGTTTCATTGAACCCGTCAATACCCTGTTTGGCTTCCTTTGCTTTTTCATAGTCCGCGTTTACTGTGGTGTAGAAGCCTGAGCCTACGGCTGACGCTGCCAGCAAATCCACGCTTGCCTTGCAGGTTGGGTCGCGCTGGTAAAGAGTCATCACTTCCGAGAGCGAAATGCTCGGCGTCTCGTACACGGTGGCTTGTTGGGGAAATGCGTATCCGCTTCTCGTCTTAAGCGAAAACGCTTCAGTTAATCGTTTCACAATTTTGCTCATTCTAAATTACCTCCAAGAACTTGGCGCCTTTTTCGGTGATTACGTAGGCAGCGCGGTGTTTCTGCTCGCTTTTCTGCAAATAACCGCCCTGAACAAGGAAACGAAATATGCCCTCGAAAGTGGCGTGTGTCCCATCTTTGCGGACAGTTCTTTTTTCAAGCTCCGTGCGGCAAAGAGGCTGCCTACTGAGCTCTTTCAAAACCGTCTTTGCCAAATGCATTCTTTCAGTTAAACGTCTCATGTACAAACAACCTCAACGGGTTTTCTTGTGCTAAAAAACATGGGAAAGTGAAGAGTGCAAACCATCAGCACTGCAAAGTCTCTTCGGTCGTCAAAGCCGTAAGTGTTCATGGCAAGGTCAGGCGCGTAAGGAGTCATCTCTGCTCCACACATCCGGCAGTGTTGCCAGCAGTCGCAGACGGCTACGCCGCCCTTCATGTCCGAGTAATGGGTTTTTCCGCATTCAGGACATTTACCCTCATACCGTGCCATTGTCCACTTATCTCCGTTCTCAGCTCAGGGTCGTGGATATGTTGGTCATCTTCGCGATGGCATTGCTTCGCAGGATACCTACACCGAAGCGGGTTGTGGCTCTGGCGCCGTACTTGCCGTTCCTTATGTCTTCCCAGTCCTCAACCGTAATGTCCCGCCTAAGCAGCATCACCGAAGCCACCCGCGTGTCCACGGCATAAGCTGTTCCGTTAGGCACCAAAGTGCTGGCTTGAACGCGCATGCCCAAAACGCTAGTAACAGTGCCCTGCTCCAGATCCGTCTGCCCCGCCGGCAGGTATTGTGCGTGTATGAACTTGTCGTCCGTAAGCAGCTGATGCAGTTGCACCTCGTTTACAGCTAAAACCATTGGTCGCCAGTTTTCGTTTCGCACAGCATTATGCAGTTTAACGAGCCCGTTCCAACTCATGGCTGCTCCGCCCTGATTTATCGATGCTCCACCCGCCAAGTCAGCGTCAGCTACGGCTCCGTAAAGCGCTAGAATCTTGGTTGTTTCTTCTCCGCCTAAGGCTCTGCCGACTTTTTCAACCATGTTGTCCATGACGTTCCACGTGGCATCTTCCAAGAACTCGCGAGTCCATTCTTCGGAAGCTTCCGAGAGAACGTTCGTGTACACGTCCACCGTGCTGTTCTTCTTGCCGCTTAATCGTGTTGCTGCGCCTTCAGCGTAACGGTACGCCACAGCCTTCTCATCTAACGGAAACCGCTCCATCGTCTCAGTCGTAGGCCGCACAGTGATTATGCTTCTGCCAATCATCTCTGGGTAAGCAGCCTGCACCAGCGTATCATGCAAACGTCCCAAGGCACCTACAGAGTCGCTGAACAAACCTTCTTTGACGCCGACTTCACAGTAGCGCTTCAGAAACGGATGCACACTCGTCTTGTGCCTTAAGTTTTCAACGTGTTCTTTGAACTCGCCGTCTCGCTGCATCAAGGATTCAAAAAGTTTCGGTCTCATGTTGCATCATCCTCTACACTTGGATGAACAGCAAGTCATCCGCGGCTGCAGTGGTTTCCAGGGCTGTTCCAAGCTTGCGGTTGTAGTAGACAGTGTAAGAAGCGCTTCCGCCCTCATTCACCGCTTGGTCAGTCAATTGCATTACTCGTTTTGAAGCATCCGCACCGTAAACTGCTTTGCCGCGGGTTATTGCACCGCCCGCTTTCACCTTCACTCTGCCACTAATCAGCACTGGGCATTGCTCGCCGAGAGCAGCACTTTTAACGGCTACGCCTATGCAGTCTTGGGCTGCTGCTGCGGGGGAAACCTTGTTGTCCGCGCTCAAGTATACCGGGTCACCCTTCGTTACGATTGCTGCGGCTTCAAAAGATTCGATTACAGCGTTGTGGTCGTCTGTTTCGCCAATAGCCATCCAGCTTTTTCCAGTTAAATCCGTCATTTTTAGTCATTCTCTCCATACGTTTTCGTTTTCACCGAGTTCATCCTCAGTTACTCACGGTCATTTCACCGTGACTTTCCTTGTTCTGGAGTTTCAAAACGACTCTGCGCAGTTCTTGGCACATCCTCTGCGGTCCTAAACTCCAGCTTCTTTGAACTATGGGCGTGGGCAAAACCGACTCGATCAGGCTTACGGCTTCACTTACCCGTATGACGGGTTCGGCTGGCTTCTTCAAGAGACTCTCTAAAGCACCTGCGCTTGCAGGGTTCTGGCTCGAAGCAGACGCCATGTAGTCGGGGTGCAGCGAGAGCCAATCGTGAATCTTGAGTTGGTCCCACATTTTCTCCCTCGAAAAGAAAATCGCCTGCGTCCGCTGCGTTTCCGGCTGCTGCCGCAGTTTTCCCATGACCGCTAAAACGCCGCTTTCTCTGTCCAGCCACACCGTGGTGAAGTGTTCAGGCAGAAATGCTGCCGCGTCTTGCTGGAAGCCGAGAATGTACTCGCCCGCGATTATGGGTTCCAAGGCGTTTTGGACGTGCAGTTTCTCCATGACTTGGATGTTCGCGTCAGGGATTCCTGGCACGGCGACTAGGCTTATTTCGGCGTTGTGTAGTCCGTGGGGGATTTTTCCGTTTAGAAAGTCTATTGTTTCGTAGTCTGCGCCTACGCTAACGTGTTGGATGAGTCCCTTGCGGATTTTGTCGGCTGTTTCCTCGTCATAGACCTCGGCTTCGTACCGCAGGACCTGTCCGTCCCACTCGGTTTTGGTTACTTTGCCCACCGCGTTAGGCACCGAGACGTGCTCAATGTACATGGGCGCGCCAACAAGTTTACCCGCGAAAGCATGCAGTTCTTCAGGCGTGTAAACGTTAAAGTTCCTGCTCATGCCCGCCGTTAAAGCTACACCGCGGATTCGCAGAGGTTTTTCAGCGATTTTCTCTTGAATTTCAAAAGGCAAAACCGCGAAAGTGTATTTTTGGGATTCTTCGGGGCTTTTATGCCCGGTTCGGATGAGTTTCTCCGTGTTTTTCCCTGACATTCTTACTTGACCTCACACAACTGATACCACCCTAATATGCGGGGAAACTGAAAAGTCGAATTGTACCTCCTGCTGGTCCGTGCGCGGGTCCTTCGGGTGGTCCTAATCGTTGGTCTTTGCTTAGAGGAAGTGTTGTGTTATGCCTCGGAAACGTGTGGTTAAGGTGTGGTTGAGTAATGAGCAAAGAGAGATTCTGATTGAGTTAGCGAGGCGACTGGGCGCGAGCGAGAGTGAAGTGTTGCGGTTGGCGTTTTTGGATTATGCGAAGGAGTTGAGTTTGATGAAAGAGAGCATGCACCGTGGAAAAAACCCGCTCTGAAGCCGCTATTGCATGGTTAGCGGAGTGTGATTCAGACTCAGAGTTATATTAAAAAGCCTAACGATTAATTAACTTTAAATGTATATTGACACATTATTCAAAAGCGGTGAAATGTTTTGGTCGTCAGACCTTCCCGCTCTCCAGGTGGTTTAAGAATGGTAGTGAAATCAAAAGACTTCGATAAACTTCTGCTTTGCTCCATAGACGAAGCCCTCATGTCTTTGGGAGAATCTGTAAAAAAGTCAACTTATTTCAACATAGAAAATAAGTTCAAGATGGTAAAGAAAGACATACCCGAAAACTTGCCACAGTTTCAAAACGGAATTGAAAAAATCTTCGGGGTAGGCGCCAGATTCATAATGATTTTAATCATGAAGAACCTGTACGCCAAAATTGGGCGCCCGTTCACTATGGAGAAAAACGAGCAGCTTGAATTCATCAGGTATGTTGACGCGGCAAGGCAGAGTTTTCTGAAAGAATGCCGTGACGCAGAAAACTGTTGAAAATAATCTTTTATAATTCATATGAGAGATTCATAAACGCTTTATTTTGCCAAGCAGTGATGTTGGTTTTAACCCGCGACTAAATAATCGACTTCATTTGTTAAGTCAAGCGTTTAGTTTCACGCTTTCCGTGTCGGTGTCGTGGAGCACTAGAACAGAATGGTCGACTACATGAGACAAAGGAATGACCCTAACAGTGCAAAAAGCGAAGAACTTGTAGAGACACTGGAAAGACTCCGCGGGCTGACAGACGGAATAGAAGCGTTAATTGACGTCACCGACCCAGAAACGCATCGTATACTCTTTGCGAACAAGAAAATCCGCGACGTATACGGTGAAGAAATCGTGGGAAAAAAGTGCTATGAAGTTTTCTGGAAAAGAGACAAACCCTGCACTGATTGCATTAAAAAGAAAATTCTCGGAAGCAATCTTGGCAAAACATTCACTAGTGACTCACAGCTTTCAGGCAACCGCTGGTTCAGATCCACTTTTAAAGCCATCAAGTGGCCTAAAGACCGATACGTAAACTATGCCGTGCACACAGACATCACTAAACATAAAAGGCTGGAAAATGAACGGAAACTATATGCGGAAAGACTCTCTGCGTTAAACTCGTTCAGCTGCAAACTAAATTCCGCAGTTAACGTCGACGAAATCTGCAAACTGACTCTGGACGCGATGCAGCAGATTCTGGGTTTTGAATCCACAGAATTTCTGATTAACGATAAAAGAAGACTGCGAACGTTTTGCCGTCTCGGATATCCTAAATCGGTCAGTATTGACCTGCCTCTTGACGCAAAAGGAAAACGCCGTGGTGTAACGGTTAAGGCGGCGCAAGAGCGCGTTCCCGTAGTGGTTTCCGATGTGGAGAAGAATGAAGAATATGTTACGATAGTAAAGGAAATGAAATCAGAACTCGCCGTTCCCGTTATAGTGGATGATAGAGTCTTCGGCGTACTAAACGTGGAAAGCAGGGAAGCAGCGGCTTTTGGCGAAAAAGATGTAGAACTGCTTCAGATTCTTGCTGCGAACGCAACCGTTGCTATTGGTAATATCCTGAAGAGAGATGAAATAAAAAAGGGCAACAGTAGTCTGGCTTTGCTACTGACAACTTCCGCTGAACTGATTCAATGTACCGACCCTCGGCTTTGTCTTCAAATCATGATCAATGCCATCAGAGAATGCGGGTGGAACCAAGTTGTGCTCTCAAGCAAGGTTGACGACACTGGAACAGTGAAGCCTGAAGACATAATTACGGCCGGCGTCACTGAAAAGGAAAAGGAATTGTGGGTTAACAAACTTTCAGAAACCGTTTGGAACAAGCATTCAGGAAAAGAATATGCTCGTTTCAAGATTGGCGAATTTTATTTTTTCCCTTGGCACAGCTCTTGGGTCAGAAAGAATCTAGCCGACAGGCCCGTGCCAAGCAAATTATCTGCCGAAATGGGCGATTGGAACCCGAACGATTGGCTTTGCGCTCCATTAAGGTTGTCTGACGGCCAAATAGTTGGCGGGCTTCATCTTGCTGATCCTGCAGATGGAAGACGACCCACTCGAGAGTCACTTGCGTCCATAGAATTGTTCATGCACATAGCCGCGGCTGCAATTGAAAAGGACCTGCTAAATCAGCAACTAGTAGAAGGCGAAAAACTGTTCCGGTTGCTGGCTGAAAACGCTCAGGACATTATTTATCGAATTCAAGTTAAACCTCAGCTGGAATTCGAGTTTGTCAGTCCATCCGTAGCCAAAATCACGGGATACACACCGGAAGAATTTACTTCTGATCCCAATTTCATCTTCAAGGTTATACACCCCGAAGATGCTCCTTTATTCACGGATATTTTTGCCAATTCCAAAGCGGCGAAAGGGTCCCTTGTGCTGCGGTGGAAACGTAAAGATGGGGGCACCGTCTGGCTCGAACAGACAAACAATTACGTTTACGGCGAAGGTGGAGATATCGTTGCTGTTGAAGGCATCGCCAGAGATATCACAGAACGGAAAAAAATGAACGACCAGCTTAAAGACTACGCACAACGGCTTGAAGAAATGGTTGAGGAACGGACCCGTAAACTAAACGAAGCCCAGCAAAAACTCCTTAAAGCGGAGCGGTTGATCGCCATCGGTCAACTGGCAGCCATGGTTGGGCATGACCTGCGTAATCCTTTGACAAGTATCATGGGCTGCATGTATTATCTGGAAAAGAATTTGGACCAGAATGCAAGTGACAAAATGAGGGAAATGCTTCTCCTCGTAAGAAAAAACATAGAGTACTCAAACAAGATCATAAATGACCTCTTGGACTACTCCCGTGAGATAGTGCTGGAGTTAAATGAAAACAATCCAAAATCGATTATGAAGGAGACGCTGTCCGCCGTTACGATTCCTGAGAATATTCATCTGGTAAACCTGATGAAAAACCAGCCGAAAATGCGTATCGACCTCCAGAAGGCAAAGCGAGCCTTCGTAAACATCATCACAAATGCAATTGACGCGATGCCTGAAGGCGGAACACTGAAAATTGAAAGCAAGAAAGCAGGAGACAGCGTGGTTTTCAGGTTTTCAGACACAGGAACAGGAATATCCGAAGATGCCATGCAGAAACTTTGGACTCCGCTGTTTACGACGAAGGCGAAGGGAATGGGCTTCGGCTTAGCCATAAGCAAACGCGTAGTGGAAGCTCACGGCGGCTTAATCTCTGTCAAAAGCACAGTGGAAAAAGGCACCACAATCTCCATTACGCTTCCAATAGAACCACAAACAGAAGAAGGGGGTGAAAAAGCATGGATAAACCAGCTAGAATCCTCATAATTGACGACGACGAGAACATAAGAACAGTGCTTCAAACAATCCTTGAAGACGAAGGCTACGTTATTGAAACAGCGGACACAGCCCAAAAAGGCATAGAGAAAAGCCAGAAAGGATTCTACAATCTAGCGTTGATTGACGTTCGCTTGCCAGACATGGAGGGCATAGAACTGCTGTCAAAACTTCGAGACACTAAGCCGAAAATGCGAAAAATAATAGTCACTGGCTACCCGACACTGCAAAATGCCGTAGCATCTGTGAACAAGGGCGCCAACGCGTACGTGATGAAACCTTTTGACGTTGAGAAAATCCTTCTCACCATCAAAGAGCAGTTGCAGAAGCAGGCAGAGGAAAAGAAGTACAGCGAAGAGAAAATCGCTGAGTTCATTGAAACCCGCGTGAAAGAGCTCGATGCTGAAAACGAGGTAGTTCAGAAAAGAAGTCCTTAGCCATTTTTGGCATTTTTAGCTTCTTTTCCGCATATTATGTATTCAAGTTTTCTAGCGTAGACTATGATAATCCAGTTCCAGTTTTTGTTCTGGTGGTTGACTTGTTCAGAACTTTAGCTTCTGCTTGAAAACCCGGGCTTAGCCGAGATGACTTTTGTAGTTAGTTCTCTGTTTGTATTTATGTTTTTACCGAAACTTCGACGATAAACGGGTCTTTCTGTTCGGTCTTTTAGGAAAAAGCCTTCAAAATGGATTTTTCTGGAATATATAAAACGATTTGCCCATTAACGATGAAAAAACGTTGGTAAAAGCTACCTATCAGACTTTGTGCGCCCCACGTGATTGTGTGCATTTTGGGTTTAGATATCTTGCGATATATCATTTATGATGTACAATTACTAAATATGGCACTATCGTTAGTGTATAGTGAATATCGTAGCCACTACGCACGCGCGAAGTAATTAGTCATGAAATGTCCCTACTGCGAGTCTGAAGAATTCAAAACTCTCGAAACACGAGATTCCCCAGAGAACACCACGCGCAGACGAAAAGAATGCATTAAGTGCGGCAAACGCTTCACAACCTACGAGTACGTAGAAACCGTGGAAATAATGGTCCGAAAGAAGGACAACAAGCTTGAGCGTTTCGACGTGAACAAAATCATACGTGGACTCCAGAAAGCCAGCGAGAAACGACCTGTAACTATGGATCAAATCCACGAGTTGGCAGGTCGCGTGAGACAAGACCTCATGTTGCGAGACAAAGAAGAAGTCTCTTCGCAAGAGATAGGCGACTTAGTCATGAAGCATCTGAAAGGTCTTGACCGCATAGCGTACATCCGCTTCGCTTCGGTCTACAAGAAGTTTGAGGAGCCTGAAGATTTCAAGCGCGTGCTCCTTGAGGTGAAAAAATAATGAAGTATGTCAGAAAACGTGATGGTAAACTAGAGCCTTTCGATCCAGAGCGCATAACCACTGCTATTTGGAAAGCTGCCAAAGCCGTGGGCGGAAAAGACCGTGAACAAGCAAAAAGAGTCACCAATGAGGTGCTCGCTGAGCTAAAGAACCGATTCGGCGAGGATGGCTGCCCCACCGTTGAGGAAATCCAAGACATAGTTGAGAAAATGCTCATCGAGAACGGTCACGCGCAAACCGCTAAGGCGTACATCCTCTACAGGAAGCAGCACCAGGACATGCGCGAGTTAGCTGCGCTTCTAAGCAACGCGGACCTTGTAGACCAGTACCTTGAGGTCGAGGACTGGCGAGTTAAAGAAAACAGCAACATGAGCTATTCGCTACAGGGTTTGAACAATTACCTCTCATCAACGGTTATCGCTAAGTACTGGATAAGTCGCATCTACCCAGAAAACATTGCGGCGGCGCACTTTTCAGGCGACATGCACATTCACGATTTAGGCGTCTTAGGTCCGTACTGTGTAGGCTGGGACGTAAGCGACCTGCTATTGTCAGGGTTCGGCGGTGTCTCCGGCAAAATCGAAAGCAAACCCGCTAAGCACTTCAGGACTGCGTTAGGTCAAGTGGTTAACTTCTTCTACACATTGCAGGGCGAAGCCGCTGGCGCGCAGGCTTTCAGCAACTTTGACACTTACTTAGCGCCGTTCATACGCTACGACCACCTGAACCAGAAAGAGGTTGAACAGTGCATTCAAGAGTTCTTCTTCAACATGAACGTGCCCACCCGCGTAGGTTTCCAGACGCCCTTCACCAACTTAACACTGGACTTGACTGTTCCAGAGTTCATGAAGAACGAAGGCGTTCTCTTTAACGGCAAAATCACCCAAGACACTTACGGCGACATGACCACGGAGATGGAAATGTTCAACTCTGCTTTCGCGGATGTGATGCAGCAAGGCGACTCCAAAGGCAGAGTTTTCACTTTCCCCATACCCACATACAACATAACCAAAGACTTCGCGTGGGACTCACCTGTCGCCCAGAAAGTCTTCGAAGTAACCGCCAAGTACGGCGTGCCCTACTTCTCGAACTTCGTGAACAGCGACATGCGCCCCGAAGACGTGCGGAGCATGTGCTGCCGACTCAGAATTGACAACCGCGAGTTGCGCAAGCGAGGCGGCGGCTTCTTCGGCGCCAACCCATTAACGGGCTCGATTGGCGTGGTCACGTTGAACGTACCTAGAATTGGCTACTTGTCCAAGGATGAGGACGAGTTCTTCCAGCGGTTGGAGCGCATGATGGAAACAGCCAAGAGTAGTCTGGAGATAAAGCGCAAAGTCCTTGAGGCTTTCACGGAGAACGGGCTGTACCCGTATAGTCGGCGCTATTTGCGCAACATCAAAGAAGCACACGGCAAGTACTGGAAGAACCACTTCTCAACCATAGGTTTAGTTGGCATTAACGAAGCTATAGTGAACCTGCTGGGCGTGAACATTGCCTCAAAGGATGGAACGGATTTCGCTGTGAAAACACTTAATTTCATGCGTAAGAAACTGATGGCGTTCCAAGATGAGACAGGCGACATCTACAACTTGGAAGCAACGCCTGCCGAAGGCACATCTTACAGGCTGGCACGCATAGATAAGCGCAGGCACCCAAACATTATCGCGGCTAACGAGCGGCAAGTGCAGGTTAACCACGCTGAACCTTTCTACACGAACAGTTCACAGTTGCCTGTGGACTATGAAGGTGACTTGTTCGAAGCCTTGGAGCATCAGGAAAAACTGCAGACGCTCTACACAGGCGGCACCGTCTTCCACATATTCCTCGGCGAACGTTTGCCCTCGTGGAAGTCCGCGGCTGAACTCATCAAGAAGGTTTCAGGGAACTCGCGCCTGCCCTACTTCACGTTGACGCCAACGTTCAGCATATGCCCCAACCACGGCTATACGAGCGGCGAGCACAAGCAGTGCCCAGTGTGCGGCGCAAACTGCGAAGTCTACTCCAGAGTAGTTGGATATCTACGTCCCGTTGATCAGTGGAATGATGGCAAACAGGCCGAGTTCGCCATGCGCAGAACCTTCGACAGATCCGTGGTTAT
>Ga0315294_10000879_pt1 | contig 32592 bp, 50 predicted proteins | sample YL17G13_40_MG_FD_203626 | JGI IMG/M metagenome (GOLD analysis project Ga0315294, IMG submission 203626) | Sediment microbial communities from Yellowstone Lake, YNP, Wyoming, USA - YL17G13_40 | ecosystem: Environmental > Aquatic > Freshwater > Lake > Sediment | place: USA: Wyoming | collected...
TAAGTTAGCTAAGGCGCCTAGTCTTTCTTGATTTCTAATCAAAGTAAATTTATCTGATTTATCACAGTGTCTTACGGCTTGATTTACCTTATCAAAAGTAGAATCTGAAGAACAGTCATCAGTAAATATTACTCTATATTTATTGTAATTTTGATTTATGGCTGAATTTATATTTTCAATACACCATTTTTCATTATTATAACTAGGTATTACAATTACAAATTTTTTATCTCCTGCTTTAAAAATATTTGGAGCATATGCAATTGTTTGTTGCAACTGTTGTTGCGATGGTGGTTCTCGTAATTTTTGCAATGAAGCAATTGACTGTGGTGTGGTAAAAATTGTTTTACTATTTATATTATTATTTACATTTTGTGCAGTATTACCATCTTTAATTGCAAACCAAATTCTTCTTTTTTTCTCAGAGAAACTGTCATCATTAGCCTCTCGCCAATTATAAATATAATTGCCAGAATTAAATCTAGCATTATCTATTCTAACAAAACTCATTCCACATTCTTTAAATAATCTTTCAACATAAGCTGATGTTGGGTAGCTAGACATTCCTGTAAATGATAAATTATAAATATTATTATTTTCTGGCAAAGACATTACTTTATAAGGATCATTAGAATCACATACCGCAGTTTCAAATATTAAAGAATTTGCTGAGTTACAAACATTTCTAATATGATTTTCAATATTGTGTAAATGACAAGCTAAATCTATATCTAATATAAAATCAAATTTTTTACCTGCAAATGGCCAATTATGATCCAAGTCTGCAAAAATAACTTTAATACCTGGAAATTTTTTTCCAACTACTTTTAAATGCTCTTGTCTAGCATCAACAACAGTTGTATCTGCACCTAATCTATATAAAGCACCACCAATATCTGCATGTCCACATCCTAAATCAAGAACAGATTTTTGAACAAAACTTGCATGTCCAAAATAATCTATAATTCCTTTTATTTTATTTCTAGCTAAATCTAAGTATGGTCCATCAAACATTATATTTCTTTATTTCTTAAAAGAGTTAATTGTCTATATTATGTAAATTACATATTTAATTATACATATGTTATCACTATTTAAGATCTATATATCTTGATCGTCTATTGCCATCAATAATATTTTGTTTACCTGATAGTGGGCGTAAATTTTCTAACGCCCAACATTTTTTAAAAGCCTCATCTTCCATAGAGGAATAATTAAAAATACTATGTGGAATAATATGATCCAATTGCCAAGTCCAAGTTAATTGGTCATCATTATTCCACGTTTTAATATTATATTTACCACGATTATTCCAATTCATCCATGGTTCAAATTTACTTTCAATATGAGATTTTAAATCATCTATTGTATACGATAGATATTGTAATATTGATTTTCCATGTTTTGACCCGCGATTAGATTTTAATGCTCCACCAACCCTAATCGAAATATAATGTCTTAATTTAAACATAGGATCATTTTTATGCCTTTCTTTTTCTCTAATATTATTTTTAATATTTAATATATTTTTATGAGCAGTTCTATATTGTTTTTCTTGTTTCTTTATAGAAACTGCGTTTTCTTTTCTATATTTTATATTATATATTTTTATTTTTTGTTTATTATTCGATTTCCATTGTTTAGCTTGTTTATTGTCACATTCTATACATTTTTTTTTATTATTACGAAAATCTATATTTTCTTTAAATAATTCACATTTTATACATTTTTTAAGATCAACCACAATTCACCCTATAAAATTTATATATTTATTTTTTCCACCACCTGAATATGCGTAGCAATTTTCAATAAATTTTGGCAGATTTATTGAAGCATATTTATTTTTAAATTCTCTGTACTCTCCAGTATCTAATTCTCCTTGACCAAAATGATTTCCCATTTCTTTTATATACCCTATTTTATATCCAACCCCACGAGCACGAAATCCCCAATCAGCATCTTCGTGCCCATAACATTCATATTCAGTAGTAAAGAATCCAATTAAATTGTGTAAATTCCTATCAAATACCATACAAGCCGACCCTAAATTACCGGCTTCTTTAATTTGAAAAATTTCTTCATTATTATTTACAATTGGATAAGGAACATGTTCCATATTTACTCCAATTGAAAAATTAGGATTTTTTTCCATTACTTGAATGCATTTGCTAAGCCATTTTTCAGGCAACTCTATATCATTATCTAATGTACATAACCATTTGTCTTGATATTTGTCAGCAAGCAATAAGGCTTGGTTTCTACCTATTCCAATCCCCATATTTTCTTTATTTAATTGAAAATCATAAGATTGACATAAATTATTTGTAGTTAGTTTTTCTAAATACTCAACAGTCCCATCAGTAGATCCATTGTCTATAATAATTAATCTATATAAACAATCTGTTGTTTCAAAAAAATTTTTAAGCATTCTTTTTGTTAATTCAAGCCTATTATAAGTAACTAACATAATTGATGTGCAATCCATAATAATTTTCCTTTGTTTTGTAATATATCATTATGAATATTTTCCGAAATATTAATTATCTGATATGTACTTAATGTCTCTCATGAATTATAGAATGCGCATATTTAAAAAACTTGCTCAAACCACAACCCCTTCAACAACCACTGTGATTGGTACGCCAACTCCATTTTTAGTTACTGAATTATATCCTTCTGTTATTCTTGGATTAAATGGTAGGAATATTAATTTTATTAATTTATTGGGAGAATTATTAAATAAAACCATTTACTATATGAGTAATGGTGAAATTAAAATGTATGAATTAAAGCAATCATCATTTAATTCTGGAACTACTAGTGTTAAAGATCCATTGCTTAAACATGTAATAGATTTTGCAGCATTAGTTCATAATAATTTATTTACTAATAAAGATGAACAATATAAAAAAGAATTAACTCCTGAAGAAATAAAAGCAATTACACAGGAATTACTTTCTAGTTCAGAACTTTCAGTAATACCAAGCTCTAATCCCACGTCTTTTTTAACCAGTAAAATAGGTGGAAATTTAAAAGAATTTATTATTAAATATTTAAGCAATATTCGTTAAGGTTATATTCTATAGTATGTCTAGCATAAAGTTAAAAGATAGGATTAGTTCCTATTCTGAAGTAAATGATTATAAATTATTAAATAGAGTTCCCATAATTATTTGTATTAATGGTCGAGGATTTTCTAGATTATCATCATTGCTCGATAAACCTTATTCAAACCAATTATCTGAGTGTATGTTTGCTACATTGCTTAAACTTTGTTCAGAGGTGGATGGAACAGTATTCGGATATCATTTTAATGATGAATTAGTTTTAATTGTAAAAAATGACCAATCATTAGATACTAGACCTTGGTATGATAATAGGTTACAAAAAATTTGTTCTGTAACAGCATCAATTGCAACATTACATTTTAATAACTGTGCGGCAGCATTAGATTTAAATTTAATTGGTGACCCAACTTTCCTATCTAATGTATTTACTGTCCCATCAATATCAGAAGCCGTTAATTTAATTGTTTCAAAACAGCAACATAATTTCCATTCTTCAATTCAATTTGCTTGTTTTTATGAGATGTTAAATAAAAAATATGATAAGCCAACTATTAAAGAAATGTTATCTGGATTATCTGTTGATGAAAAAATTGATTTGTTAAAACAAGAATGCGATATTGATTTTAATAATTATGCAGTTGATTTTCGCAGGGGAGTTGCTGCTTATAAGGTACCACAAGTAATTGATGGGGCAATTAAAAATAAATGGATGCTAAATACTGAATTGCCAATTTTCACACAAGATCATTCTTTTATTTTTTCCATATTAAAAAATGGAACTGATATATTAAGGGATAACAACTTATAATATTTTTACATTTCTTTATGAAGAAGTGTTTTGAACAGCCAGATAAAAAAAGATTTACATCTAAAAAAGATGCTGAAGCTGCCATATTATTAATGGATATTAATAATTTAAAATCATATCGGTGTGATTGTTGTGGCGATTGGCACCTGGCATCAAAAAAGCCTAAAATTAAGTTTTAAAATTATAATCCTTGACAATTAAATTATAATATGCATAATATAGTTAAATGAAGTTGCCATCTCTCCATAATGAAAATCCAATAACTTTGAAATGTAAATTCTTCGGATGTAAAGAAGAAGAGCCTTCACATCTTATATTGAATTATATTGTGGTATAATGTCTAATATGCTTATTAGACAAATGGACTGATAAACCAATGCCTCTTGTTTTAGATCATATAAATGGAAATTCAGATGATAATGTGTTATTAAATTTATGTGTTATATGTAATAATTGTGATGCATTAACAGATCATTATAAGGGTAAAAATGTTGGAAATGGTAGGGCTAAAAGAAGACAAAGGTATAAAGATGGTAAAAGTTACTAATAATTAAATATATGATTATACGCCGAATTCGTATAAAATTAATACTTCTGTCTTGTAAACAGAAAAAATTGGAGAATTACCAATATTCGGCTCCATAAATTGCTAACTGAGTAGGCGTGGGAGCACAAATCCCTGGTATGGATTAGATGACGGGTTCGACTCCCGTAGTTAGCTCCACAAAATATTAATAGGTCACTCAGCGATAAAATCATCTTCACAGCTGGCTGAGACTCTGTAAAATGTGATGGTACCTATTATTAATATATAGCAATATTTGATCATTAAATTATGAATTATTTAATAAAGCTTGCAGAAAATTTTGCAAATAAATATGCAAATGATAAATTTTTACCAGCAACTAATCCTGATGTTTTGCCAATTTTACATTTAATGGAAAAATTGAATAATTCATTAAGCTGGTTAGCTACATTAGATCAAAATCCTGGCAGATTATCTAAATATATTACAAAGTCTCAAGATGAGAATATAAATAATCTTTATTTTCAAAAATATAAAGATGCTTATTCACATTTTTATATACTTTATAATAATTTAAAAAACGGTAAAAATATTGATTATAATGATATTGAGAAAGTTTTTTCTGATATGGATGATTTTCTTATGCCCGATAAGGACAGTGATGCCCCTAAATTAGAGGGTAATTTCCGTACCTTTTTACAAAAACAATGTGATGATATAAGTAATTTTGTAAATGGACTTAAGTTTTTACAGAATCGATGGAATAATATTCCGTATATTCCTATACCTAGTATTTATTAAAATTAATTTATAAACTTGACAGTAATTTTTGAAGATGTATGTTGATAGTGTAGCATGTAGCATGTAGTTGTAAGTTGTTCTTTAAAATATGGGCGATACCTGGCTTCGACAGGGATTGAATTTGTTGGAATGCAAACCGAGCAAGATTGTTTACTCGTAAATCTAATAATCACGTTTAAATGCAAACGATAATGCATACTCTCCAGTTGCTCTAGCAGCTTAATTGGAATGTTCTTAGAGAGATATTTTTGGTATCAAAAGAGCATTAAACCCACTAAAGATAGTGCCGCATTGTTCTACGGATAGCGGTTACGAAATAAACAGAGATAGCCGAAAGAGACAAAGTCTTTCAGTGTTGCTAATAACACTAATATTAGCTATGTTTGTGAGTGAATTCTAATAAAAACATTTCTTGGACTCGGGTTCGATTCCCGAATCGTCCACCAATTAATAATTCAAAAATATTTAGGAATTAAATAATGACATTACAACCTGTTTGGTGGCTAGAGCCACTTATTGCCCATTTTTGGGATAATAGAAAACAAATTCGTAGTTTGATATAAAGCAATATATTATGTCAAAAATTATATTACAATATACTGGCGAAAAAGGAGGATCAGAACCTCCTTATTTTTGTCCCCAATGTAAAGCAAAATTTGATATCAATATAAATTTTGATAATAATCAAAATAAGTTGTTTTGTCCAATATGTGAAGTAAAAGACAAAACACCATCCAATTAAATTTATTTCTTCTTAGTTATTAAAGAAATAATTTTCATAATCATTTCAATTAATGATTGAATCCAATTTAATTTAATTGGATCTGTATTTTCAATTGGTTTTACTATTGGTTCATCAGGAAAAAATACAATTGGAATAAATGGTTCTGTAGGAGAATCATCTTCAATATCAACTGGTTCATGAGCTGGAATCTCAGCTACTTGTTCTGATAATTCTTTTATGATTTTATCATAATCATTAGATGCTTTAAATTGATTAAAGTAACTTGTAACGCCTTTAATATAATCTGCTTCTGGTGCAGTATAATAACTTTGTAATTTAAGTCTATGACAAAAATCAACAGGATCACCATTTTCTACAGCTATCCAAGCATTTTTGAATCTTTTATTTTTCAAAAATGTTAAATGATCTGTAATTCCATCTTTTAATGTTGGAAATGATCTAAACCAAGTTGCTTGTGATGGGGGTTGAAAAACAGTTTTAACGCCATGCAAAATTTCCCAAACATTGGCAAGCATCATATATTGTTTATCATTATCATCATCTTGATTTTTACTTGGCACAAATTTAACATTACCTATGTTATTATTCCACATAGAGCGCGTTAAACCCGTTTCTAGCGCGTTTTGCGCTAATAAGACATATAGGGACTCTTTCTTTGGAAAGTCTCCTAAAAGCTCTTTCCATGCGATTATAAAACCCTTGGTAAGATCGTATTTATTATAAGTAGTACGTACTGCTTCTACTAGTATGGCTGGCATATAAATTCTCCTATGCTATAATTTAATGCAAACTTATTATACAATAATGAAATTATATTAATAAAAGGATATATTAACAATCATGACACATTTCTAGATTAGATCTCGTAGCCCTCCGAAACTTAAACAAACTCAATTTTATCAATGTTTGTTTAACCTATAGGAGAATTATTATGAGAAATTATTTAAAAGAAGCTTCAACATTTCAAGGGCATTCAGCAAAAAAATATTTACTAATTGGAAAGATTAAAGGTCTTTCTGAAGAGTCTAAACATATAACAAAACGTTTCTATAAAGCTAAAACTACAGATAAACGTAATGTTATTATGTGCAATAAATATCCAATTAGTCAAGAAATTAGAGAGCATTTATTAGCATATGCTTTTCTTCGTGGTAAAGCATATAGTTCAATTGAAAAGAAATATACTAATTCAGGAATGCCTAATAAACATTCTATTTTGAAGATTATACACAATCTCCTTCCTTATTTGGAAGGTCCCCGTTATAATATTAATATAGATTCTATTAATACTTGGATTAGGGGCGAGGTTTAATATGCTCTAGATTCAAGCAATTGAAGATATGAAGTGCTGTAAACAAACTGAAAATCAATCAGTTTATGAGCATGGTCTATCTGTTCAATTTCATACTAAACAACTAATTAGTATTCTAAAATCCAAAATAAATAATGGATATAGACTTCCAAATTGGTTTTTTCAGTATAGTGATCAAATTCTTGAAGAATTGTTTTCAGATGAAGTTATCTCTGATTATACACTCTATCATGATATTGGTAAGCCATATTGTTTAACATTGGATGAACAAGGTCGTAGACACTTCCCTAACCATGCTGAAGTCTCAGCAGAGACATGGCTAAAAATAGGTGGTGCTACAGATATTGCAAGACTAATTAAAATGGATATGATGATTCATACAATTAAAGCAATTGATTTGGATGATTTTATTTGTAATGCTGAAGCAATAACACTGCTTATTGTAGGTTTGGCAGAAGTGCATTCTAATGCAGAAATGTTTGGGGGATATGATTCTCAATCATTTAAGATTAAATGGAGCCAAATTAATAGAAGAGGCAATGCGATTTGCAAAAAACTTTTTGGAGATAAAAATGAAATAGATTAAGCCAGGCGATAAACTATATATAATTACTCGATCTGATATTCCTGCAGGCTACCAAGGTGTACAGTCAATTCATTCTGCTATTCAATTTGTTTTCGAACACCCTGAATATGCTCAAGAATGGTATAAACAATCTAATTATATTGGATTTTTATCAGTGAAAGATGAGTCTGACCTTAATAAACTTATTGAAAAGGCGTTATTAAATAATATCAAATTTTCGGTATTTAGAGAACCGGATATAGATAATCAGATTACAGCAATAACACTAGAGCCTAGTTTGATTAGTAAGAAACTTTGTAGCAATTTGAAATTGGCACTAAAATAAAGAGACCTAAAATGCGAAAATGAATAAACAAGAACTTCTAAAGGCTATAACAAATGCAGTTAGAAGTAAACATCCATGGGCGATTTCACAAGAAAAATATCTTTCTTTATTTGGAGAGCTTCCAAAAGAATACTTAGAAGAAAGATTGGCTTATGATAATCTCCTGATTAAGGTAAAACAATTCACAAAATGTCAATTAATTTTATCAGAAGTTAAGGTAGAAATTATATTGACACTAGATGAATGTATTAGGTGGCAGCTTAGCTTGGATCAATATGAAGAAGCAAAATTACACAACATTTTGCCTGGAGATATTAAGAAACTATTAACATAATATTATAAGCATAATTTGAAATACTATTATGAAATCAGCTGGAGATATACGTGCAGAAATTGCTAAAATAAGGCAAGAGCTAGAATATCGCTTTACTTATGATAAGCCTAAACAAGCCAATTTTAATGGCTCTAAAATTATTGCCACAGATGATTTGCAGAAAAAATTATTTAGTTTAATTTATATGTTAAGTAAATCTTAATTTAGACGATATAATATATTGTGATTAGCAATATTTGCTAAATTATTTTTACTTAAAATTGGAGATTGCATGTCAAATAAGAATCTAACTGTAGATTTAAAAGCCAGACCAGATGTTGATGGAAGAACTTTTTATGTTGGAAAATTAAAGTTTCCTGGTACAATTGATTGTAAAGAGGGTGTTGTATTTTTAGTCTTTGTAAGTGATACTGGCGAAGAGCAAATTCAAATAGCCCCCTTGAATAGTAAAGACGATTTAAAGGATGACTAATGTCACTTCATTTTGAAGATATCTGGACTAATGCTGAGAATTACCATAAAGATGGCGAACCATTATCCGTATCAGACATATTAGAAGAATTAATTTTAAAATTAAATTTCTATAAAGCTATAGATGAAAAAGAAGAATTATCTAACGAAGATAAGCGAAAAATAAAATCTCATACGTTTGGCGAGATTTTATTTACTTTAACAGCATTATCATTAAATGATAATGTTAATACTTATGAAGCTTTAAATGTGGCGGTTGTTTTGCGTCAATTTAAAGCTTTAAATGTTACTTAAGATTCACCTTCTAATATTTGTTGCAATAAATATACTGCCTCTTCACTTTTACTAGCAGTTGACATTAAGAAATCATCCAATCCTAATGTCATGTGACCCTCTTCCTCAAAGCATTTATAAGAATCGCTACTTAATTTTATTAAATCTTTCTCAACAGCAAGGGACATCTTGGCACTTGAGCCTTCAAGCTCACTGTACTTATTTAGTATTTTGCCAAGCAAATCTGTTTGCAATTTGTAATCTAAACATTGTGCGCCAAATATTCCGATAAATTTTTCAGCAGCACCATCTAAACTATCTAGTGATGATTTATATAATCTCTCGAAGAGCAAATGATCTCCATAAAAAGTTTCACCATTAGTTGTCCAATGGTTATGTTGATGTATTAAACTTACTGCTTTTAGAGTTGCAACATATAATGCAGCTACTTTCTCACATTTTTCCATTTTAAACCTTATAATTTAAGTTTCACAATTAGATATGTTTTTATTACTATCATAACAATATAGTTTTGCCAATACCATTTTCACTTATTTCTTGGGCATAGAGTAAGTCTTTTTGATTTGCTAATCCTAAATGGCAGCAGAAATCATGAAACTTCACTTCATCTTCAGAATTTGAATTACATATTACTCTACCAAATCTACCATTGTAATAATTACACCATTTTTTATTATTGATATTATCAATAATAGTAACATTTAAGTTATTAAGATCTTTTATTAGTTTATTGTCTGGATGCACACCTCCAGATACTACTGTTATTCTAAATCCATTTTTGAATTTTTGATGTAGTGCAGTTGGTCTAGTTAATAGCCAATTAAGTTCTGTTATCAGATTATTTTCATTAATAGACTGAATAGTTAAAATGTCTGATTTTCCAACCACATATACTAATTTAGGAATTTTCCTAATTCTATTTATTCTATTTTTAATTTCATTTTCTGATAATTTAGGATCAAAAGCATTTCCATTCACTATGATTAAATCATATTTATTAGTATCGAGATCATATAACTTATCGATATTATCATAAATTGGTCCTAAAATTAAAAGATTTCCTGAATTTAAATTTAATTGTAAGCAAGCCATTGTGATTTAATATATCACGAATATATTTTCGTCAATATTTGAGGAATCTCTCTACAAACTAATGGGGGATCTATGAAATAGGGGGTAGTAAGTTATATACTATGTCATACAATATGCCAAAAGAACTTAAATACACTGTATTAGTAGAAGATTTAGTTGATGATATTCGTAGTAAACTACCTATTAATATCAAAAAACTAGAGAATATTATTGATAGGATACATGAGAAGTATCCATTGATTGATAAAACAGAAGTTGCTATAATTGTTAAAGCAATATTTGAAACTATGCGAGAATTATTAATTCAAAAAAGACAAATAAATATAAATAATTTTTTTAATTCAATGAAATTTTATTATTTTACAGGGTTTCGTCTTGGGCATATAGTACCGTCACTTAAGATAAAAATAAACACTTCGCCAAAATTGAGGAAATATGTTAGGAAATGATCTAGAAGAACTTTTAAAAGAATCTGAATCTGAGGATGATGAATTTGATCCAGACGCATTATCTAATGATTCATTAAAAAAGTTGATACCAACTTTTACCTCAAAAAAGCTTTGTGCAATTATTGTTTCAAGTAGATATTTTAAATTATTAAAAAATGATATGCAAATTTTATGTATGGAAGAATTAGCTTCAAGAAGAGATAATGGTGAAGATTTTAAATTTGAAGAATATATTGATCAACAATTTAAATCATTACCAGTATTAGATTTTTCATTACCATCATTTATGGATGTTTTGGCAAAATATGGTAATATGGCTGGTAGCAAATGAATAAGCATTTAACAGAAGCAATTTTAAAACATGTATATAAAAATTTTGGAATCATTAAAGGTTCAGTATCTAAATCTATATTAGATAATCAATATTTAATTTCAAATGTATTGAAACTTGATAAAAATGATGAAGTAATACATAAAAATATGTGGTCATGTAAATTCAAAATTGAAGATGCTGAATTGAAAATATTGACAGGTGATATTTCATTAGAACCTGAAATATCGGAATATTTTTTATTTATTAAATTTGATGAAAATTCTATATATGGTTGTTATCTTAATTGGGAAACCGCCGACCCCAACAAACATTTTATAAATGATTCTGAGCCTATGATTGCTTTTAATATTTCAGAAAAAAATTGGGTAGAATGTTCAACATATTTACAGTCAACATTCCTGTCAGGATTAGAACAAATGAAAGATCTTAATCTTTCTCCTATTAAAAATAAAGAATATGAGCCATTATTTGATTATATGATTAGTTTTATGGATTTTTATAATGATTATTATCCGTCGAGAGATGAATGAGGGGAAGAAAAATTGATACTACATTTTTGACGGATTTTATTTCTGAATGTGTAGGAATAGACAAGCAAACTCCAGGAGAAATAGTTAAAGAAGCTAAGTTTAGGATATCTGAAATAGATGAGCAAATTAAAAAAGTAGAGGAGTTGAAAAGATATAGATCTAAATTATCAGATGTTTTAATTTATTTTTCAATTGATGATACTAAAAATAATAGTAAAGATAAATTGTTGCTGATATTTTCACAATTTCAATATCAAGATATTTGCAGATTTATTTGTACAAAAAGTTTACCAATTGATTTAAAAAAAATAAATACAGATGTATATTCAAAAGATGATATTTTATTTTCTGTTAAACAATTATTAGAAAATAAAATTTTGAAAAAAACTGATAATTATCTTGTTGCTGATTCAGTTTATAATGAATATATTTCATATCTAAATAGAGATTTAAAATGATTAAAACAAAAAGTTTTTTATGCGTTTATGATTCTGCTAATATTGCACACATATTAGATTTTAAAATGGGAGGTGAATTCAATTGTGTTGTATGTTATTGTGGTGATGTTTTAGATCCATATAAAAATGCTATTGCAATTCAATATTCAGAATATATAATATGCAATAAATGCATTAGCGCTATTCCAAATTTATACAAAACTACTTATAGTAATAAAAGACGAAATAAATATATTAAATATGCTTATTTTCTAAATAGAAATCGATTTAAATATTCATATGCATATTAATCTCTAACTATTTAATTTATTATGAAATTTATATCAAAAAGAGAATTGTGGCATAAGGTTAACGCTAAATTACGTGGGCATATTCATAATACACATGTTTATAGTGTTATAAATTTATTATTTGAAGAACTTATTTCTGATTTATTAAATGAAAAGGATATTGATATAATAAATTTTGGCACTTTTACTTTTAAAAAAATGAAAGATAGAAGGTTTTGGAATGTATCAACTAAAGAGATTTCGACTGCCCCTGGTAATTATGTATTGAGATTTTTTATAGCTAATAAATTGCGTAAGCGAATTTTAAAAAATATTGCTGTTGACAAAAAATTAAAGGACACCAAAAATGAGTAGACGTGGCGCACGCCCTATTTTTTTCGTTTGCAGTGCAATTATTGACAGTAAACTTGTTTCTGAAATGATTGAAGCCACAACAGTAAAGGACGCACAATCTTTATTTTTTGATAAATGTAAATCAAAAGTAGAGGCTGTATTTGGTCCGTTTTACAAGAAACGCACTCAAGTGTTAGAAGTTACAACAGCTTTGAAATTTTCAAAGCAAACAAAAACAGCACAATATAATGGATGGTTAGTTAATGCATTTATGTTGCAAGAGCCACAAGATTGTGCATATTTAATTTTTATTAAAAAAATTGATAATAGTAAGGCATCTATCCCTAAAGGAACTGTTGTGGTTCCAATTACTGAATTGAGGTTCGAATAATGTATTCAAAAGATTTTATTTCAAATATTAAAAATAAACTGTTACAAGAAAAACAGGAACTTATTAACCAATCTACCTCTAAAGTAGATATAGATGTGGATGGTGATGAAACGGATGAAATTCAAGGAAATGTTTTAATTGAATTAAATAGTCAATTAGCTACTAGAGCAAATAATAAAATATTCAATATTGATATTGCTATTAAAAAAATAGCCGAATCTGTTTATGGACAATGTGAAGATTGTCTTGAAGAAATACCAGAGAAAAGGTTAAAATTTAACCCATCAGTTTTATTATGTGTTTCATGTGCAGAAGAGAGAGAAATTGAAAGTCGTCAAAGAAAAAGGTCCTAATTGTGAATACAATAATAACTGAAGTTACAGAAAATGGCGACGAATATGCTATTGATATTTTTCATAAATTAGCAAACAATAGAATGTTTTTTATTTATGAGTCTATTGATGAAAAAATAGCAACAGATTTAATAGCTGCTTTAATTTTAAAAGATTCTGAAAATTCAGAAGAAAAAATTACTTTAATTATAAATTCTGGTGGTGGTGATATTAGAAGTGTATTTATGATGTACGATATGATGCAAATGATTAGTTCGCCCATTGAAACTATTTGTGTGGGGCAAACTTCATTTGAATCTGTAGTTATTCTTTGTGCAGGTACACCAGGAATGAGATTTGCTACAAAGAATTCTATATTCTGTATAAGTCAATTGATTCATGATAGAATGTCTTATTCTGATTTAACTGATGCTAAATATGTTTTAAGTCAAATTAAAAAAGATAATAAGAGACAAATGGAAATATTAGCAAAACATACGTCTCATACGTTAAGTCAGGTTATGAAAGATTTTGAAAAGAAAAAGTTCTTAACAGCTCAAGAAGCATTAAAATACGGATTTGTAGATAAAATAGTCTCTCATAAAAGGTAATTATGTTAAAAACTAAAAGTTCAGATCATGAAGATGGCGGTTCTATTTCAGTGCCAGGCAAATATAGTGAAGTATTTGCAGAAAGCGCATATTCAAAACTTTCTAAAAATAGACTCATTTTTGTAAATGAAGACATATCTAATGATACTGCTTCAGCATTATCAGCATTACTTTTATATTATGATAATTTAAGTCATGAAGATGATATTTATTTGTATATAAATTCAGATGGCGGCAATGTATCTTCATTTCTTAATATTTATGATGTAATGCAAATGATTAGCGCTCCAATTAAAACTATTTGTTTAGGAAGGGCATATTCTGCAGCGGCACTAATGACTGCCTGTGGTACAAAAGGTAAACGTTATGCTTTGAAGAATTCATCTATAATGATTCATGGAGTCCAAGTTGGATTTCCAATGTTAGGTGATTCTGATCACTCTGGATCTAAGAATTTTTTTGATTTTTTAAATGGTAGAAATGATGTGCTTATGAAAATATTGGCAAGGCATACTGGACATACTTTGACTAAAATTAAAAATGATTGTAAAAGAGACTTTTATTTAGATGCCAGTGAAGCGTTAAAATATGGTATTATAGATGGAATTTTACCTTAAAATTAAGTATCAATATTTACCTATTTAGAGTATGGACAGTTTTGCCGAAGTTAAAGATCCCACTCAAAAGCAATTAAGATTGGATAAAAAAAAATGGAACAAACAATTTGGAGAGTTTGTATCTGATCTTGCTAATTTTAAAAGGCTTATGGTTGGATCTCCATCTAAATTTAATGCTCAAAAAGGCAAAATTACAGAGCCAATCTTATCTGATCCATCTAAAATATTGTCAGTTTTAACTGGAAGATTTCAACAATTATCTAATGAAAGTTTAGAACTTTCAAATAGGCAGCTAGAATATTCTAGGATTTATAATCAAAATAAAATTAATAAAAAGGGCTCATTAAATTTGAATGAGGAGATTTTATCTTCTGAAGCTTCAAATCGTTTGACAAGATTTTTTAATGCATTTAAGGGTCCATATTTTGGCGAGGGCGGACGTAAACGTTCACATAGAAGAAGTTTGCTTGCTGGTTTTGTTAAAATTGAAAAAAGCCTTAAAGAGCTTGAATCTCAAATTTTAGAATCTTCTGATCATGAAGATGAAACTAAATCAGGGATATTTAAATCTAATGCGCTATTAAATAGCGCTATGTCATCGTTAGCCTCATTGAAAGAATTATATAAAAATTATGATACATTTTTTAATGAACCACAAGCACTTACAGATGGGAAGCCTACCGCTACTACTAAAAATAATTCCATTAGAACTTATAAGTTTAGATCTGATGCTGCTGATGATATTGACGCTTTCTTCAAAGCATTGAAGAAAGAGAATTATTCTAATGTTAATGTTAAAACTAAATCAAACAAAAAGATACCTTCACTTGAAGTAGAATTTAATTCTGGTAAAGATTTAAGCTATTTAAAACAACTTGCAGATTCTATTCCAAATTGCCATGTTATTAGTGAAACAATGGCAGAAGAAGTTGATTATAATGGTATTCGAGTAGCTCCAGCAGCACAAGGTACAGCGCCGCCACCACCAGCAGCATCACCAGGTACAGCCCCATCAGCAGGAGCACAAACTTCTGCTCGTGTTATCAGAGATAATGTTTTATATGGTGACCCTAAAAATGAAATTATACCAGATAATATTACGCCTAAAATAACAGAAGCAGAAGTTGTTAAACAATTATTAGTAAAACAGCACCCAGAATTAGAAGCATCTATTAAACAATTGTACGAAGCGCGCAAAGCACATAGGGCAGATAAACTTATAGGACCACTTCAAACAGCATATAATAATTTTATAAAAGCTGTTCAGATAAGTGGCGGTTTTACAGAAACTAATCTTGAAGATATTAGATCTAACCTAATACAAGTAAAAGTAAATTATCAAAATATTAAAAATTTAGAAAAATTTGCTTCAAATATGGTAAAAAAATGGTTTCTTAAAAAGAAACTTCAAATTTTGGGAGGAGATCAAACAGTAGCCTCAAGAATTGATGTATATGATGCTAGTGTTGCTTGTCGTAAAGAAGTTAATGCATTAATGGACAAACTTGAAGCTGGTATTAATAAACAAGAAATAGAAGCTGGAATTTCTTTAGTTGAAAATGCTTTATTTAAAATTAAAGCATTAATGGGACCATTAGTATTTTTGATGAGCGGAATGGAAGATCCAGATAATGTAATCTCTATGTTAGAGAATGGCTCTCTTCTTGGACATAAAGTAAGACTAGATGATGGAGATAGAAGACTTATCACGTCATATGTAAAACGTAGAAAAATTACAGATTTACTTCAATTATTTAAAAGCTATATGTATGGCGTAAAATGAAAAAGGGTTATATTTGCATTTCTGAAAAAATGTTTCCAACATTATTAGCCATTTCAGCAAAAGAACAAGAAGCTGGATTAATGTATCAGCCATGGCCACCACCCGTTATGGCTTTTGTTTATAGTAAACCAAAAATTAATAATTTTTGGATGCATAATACGCCAAGTCCATTAGATATTATCTTTTGTAAAGAAGGTAAAATAGTAGATATTTGTAAGGGTGAACCATATTCTACAACACTTATTGGTGTTAATGATGTTACAGATCTTATTATAGAATTCCCACATGGAACCGCAAAAAAATTCGGATTCAAACCAAATGACCCTATTATTTTAATAGACTCAGAGTCTGAAATTATTAAAAAATAATTTATAAAAATACGCCCCCTTGCGCCCCTAATCTATAGATTTATAATAAAGATAGGAGGTGGTATGTTCACATGGAAAATGTAGAAAAATTTAATAATATTCTAAAGTCATTTCATATTAAAGCTGCTTGTGTTGATTTTCAAACAATCGAAAATTATTCATTTTATGATGTTGAGTTAAGTCCCGATGCAAGAATTCGGGATCTTCATAAATATAGCGAAGAAATTGGTTTAGCTTTGCTTGCTAAATCTAAACCTGGAATAAAGGTAATTCCAGAACAAGGAATTGTTCGTATGGAATTTCTTTCTCCCAGAAAAGAAAAACTCCAATTAATGGATTGTTTTACAAACTCTTCAATTCCTAAAGGCGAATTGTTGTGCTTGTTGGGACAAGATTTGTATGGTCAACCTATTTGGATGAATTTAGATAAAAATCCTCATATGATCGTAGCAGGCACTACAGGATCAGGTAAAAGTACTTTGCTACATAATATTATCGCAAATCTATTTAATTATAATGATGCTAAAATATATTTGATGGATCCGAAGAATATAGAATTTTCTAAATATTCTAATATTGTTGACAATATTGCTTATAATTATTCAGACTGTTTGGATTTTTTGGATGAGCTATTAGCTACTATGGAACTTAGATATCAGATGATTAGGGAGGGTCTTAATCCCGCCCGACTTCCATATTATGTAGTGATTATTGATGAGTTCGCAGATCTAATTTTGCAAGATAAAAATGATGAGTTTTATACTAAACTTTGTAGGTTGGCTCAAAAATGCAGAGCTTCTAAAATTCATTTAATTCTATCTACTCAGAGACCATCAGCTAGTATTGTTGATGGTAATATTAAGGCTAATTTCCCAACTAGAATAGCTTGCAAAGTATCAAGTGCTATTGATTCAAGAATCATTCTTGATGCCTCTGGTGCTGAAAATCTAATGGGGAGAGGCGATGCTCTTTTGAAAGATGACCAAAGAAATATGGAAAGATTTCAAATAGCATATATTGATCCTGATGAAGTTATCAAATATTTTGGCAATCACCAACATATCTAATATGGATAATCTAATTGAAATAGATAAATCTATAAATATTTTTATAGAGAAATATAATAGTGGTATTAAAACTATTTATAGATCATATCATAAAAATTTCAATGATGTTGAATTTAAAGCTTTTATTCAATCATTATTAGATGAATTAAGAACGGGCTATGTATCATTTATAAATAATAGTCATGATATAGAAGGAATTAATGATTATCTATTTTATATTATTAATTCCTACTGTAAAAATAATTTTAAACTAGAGGCTAATCAAAGCTCTAAAAAATATATTGAGTACATATGTCCTGGTTGTAGTTTTTTGGGCAAGACAACAGTATTATCTGGGACATATATATTATCTTGTGGTGAATGTCAAGAGCTTTCAGAATCAATACAAGACCCTAAATTACAAAACTTATTTTCATATTTTAGACTTCATAATAAATCTGGATATAAATGTTTTGGTTGTGAAAGATTTATTCCACAACCACAAAGTGGCACGACTATAAAGTGTCCATATATAGATTGTGTATATGTTGGTGACATGTCTGCATTTAAAAAGAAAATGCATCATCCGACAGCAGTATCTAAAAAAGTATCAATTTCATTAAATACTGATTTACAAGATGATATAGATCTATCTAAAACTATAGAAGATAAAAATCTAATAGATTTTGAGATTAAAATCTTAAAAGATGTAATAAATTTACAAAGCGGGTCTATTTATTATAGTGGATCTGATTATACTGTAACTCATAAATCTTTAATATACGCTTCTTTTCTAAAAATTTTAGAAAAATATCCTCAAGACACACTTGATTATCTACTTCATTCTAGTAGAAGTGGTGGATTTCAATCAAAAATATTTCAAGAATATATCTCTCTTTTAGAAAAGGCGATTCCTTTTACTTATAAAAAAGGATATAAAATCTATACGGTGGATTCATTACTTTCCGAAAATTTAAGTATATTTAATGGAATTTCTTCATTTGAAGCTACCATTAATAATGGCATTATTAAAAATAATACAAAAGAAATTTATATTGGCAGCAGGAAAGGTTCTTATGTAGAACCATATTATTTGGGTAAGATAATTTCTATTCTAGATTTAGAGTCTAAAAAATCATTGACAGATAATATTAAAGAGTATTCATTTTCTAAAATAAAAATTGCTAATGTAAAAGATGGCACCAGAGTTTTAGTTGATCATTTAAGAATACCGCCACATTATCAAATGGGACCTATGATGCTTATTAATAGGATAAGAAAAAAAATAGTAGATAAAACATTATCTCTCTTACAAGATTAACTCTTTAAAAGTTTTTTTGCTTGATTTTCAAGATTAACAAAATTATCTGCAAGTTCTTCAAATAAATGCCACTGTTTATTAATTAGTCTATAGCATGAATAATAAGATAATCTTCCAAGTGTATCATAATAGTCTTTTGAGGCATTTTTTAAATTCTCATTTTTTTCTAAAAATAATGAGTTTTTTACAAAAATCCAATCTCCTAAATTCTGGTAAATGGAAAAATCTTGTTTATTTGTGGCTTGCGCATACAGTAAAGTGAGGCTATCTTTAGACAGGTCATGGGAGGCATTTTTATATTTTGCGTATATGCTTATAATATAAGCCTTTGTTTCTTTGCCGCATGACAAGTCATTTAATATCAACTCAAAATATTGAGTAATGTTAGAATATCTTAGATCTATCGTATTTGAATGATTTATAGAATTATTCATATAGTATAATTCAAAATTATTATAAGATGGGAAATAAAATGAAAAATTTAGTTATTGTGGAATCTCCTAAAAAAGGACGTAGTATACAAGATTTATTAGGTGACGATTATATCGTTGTTGCTAGTAGAGGACATATCGCAGATTTAGGTAAAGGCGGTAATTTTGGGATAGGAATAGATATAGAAAATAATTTTAAACCAAGATATGTTTTAATGGATGATAAAGTTCAAGTTTTAAATGAACTTATGGGTCTTGCTAAAAAATGTGATAAAATTTACATAGCAAGCGATCCTGATAGAGAGGGCGAAAGTATTGCTTGGCATTTGTGGCAGAGATTAGAAGATTGTGGTAAGCCAATGAAAAGAATTACTTTTCACCTTTTAACAAAAAAAGACTTGTTAAAAGGAATAGCTGAAGCTAGAGATATTGATATGAATCTTTTTCATGCTCAAGAAGCTCGCCGCATTTTAGATAGGATAGTTGGATTTATGGCATCCCCATTTCTTATGAATTTTTGGGGAAATAGACTTTCAGCTGGAAGAGTTCAGTCTGTTGTAACTGAAATGATTATTGACCGTGAAAGAGAAATTGAAGCATTTGTTCCAGAACCATATTGGACAATTCAAGTAAATCTTAGTAAAGATACTACTACTGGATTTAAAACAAAATTTTCAGGCAAACTTTTAGATGAAAAGACTGCCAATAAAATTAAAAATGAATTAAGTGGTAAAAATTTAGATGCTGATTATATTGTTAGCAGTGTAATCTCTAAAGAAGAGAATAAGTATCCGCCACCACCAATGATTACATCAACATTACAACGTATTCTGTCCAAAAAATATGGACTAACCGCAGAACGTACTATGAAGGCAGCACAAAGCCTATATGAAAGCGGATACTGTTCCTATATAAGGACTGACTCAACAAGAATTAGTGAAGAGGCTCTTAAAGAATTAAGGACATTTATAAAAACTAATAATCACGATCTTCCTAAAAAACCTTATGAATACAAAAATAAAGATGCTGCTCAAGACGCACACGAGTGTATAAGACCATCTGATATTATGTTGGCTCCAGAAAACTTAACAAGTTTCGTTGACCCAGATGAAAAAATGGTTTATGAGGTTATTTGGAAGTATTATATCGCTAGCCAAATGATGCCAGCAGTATATAATACTTTAAAAGTGAAAGCACATGTTGTTGGCAATACTAATGCTGAAGTTATGGCGGCTGGTAAAGCTTTAAAATATAAAGGGTACCTTGACATTCTTGGTGGGGATGACGATAGTAAGATAGATATCCCCAACCTAATTAAGGGAGACAAATTAGTTTTATTTGGGAAGAATCCAGTTCTTCTTGAAAAGAAGATGACAAAGCCATCTCCAAGATTCTCAGAAGATACTCTTATTGACGAACTAGATAAGAGGAATATTGGCAGACCTTCTACTTATGCAGAACTTCTTAGTAAGCTAACCGCAAAAAATTATGTTGAGAATAAAAATAATGTATTTTATCCTACAGATTTAGGTAAGAAAATTACAGATATTTTAAAGCAGTTTTTTGGATTTATGGATTATAACTATACTGCTTTACTAGAGAATCAGCTAGATTTAGTTGAAAATGGTAAGTTGAATTATTTGGATTTATTAAATAATTTTTATCCAGTTTTTAAGAAAGAGTTGAATATGGCATATCTTACTTCTGGAGGAAGTTTATGTGATAAATGCAATAGTCCTATGGTAGTAAGAAAAACAAAAGATGGTAAGTCTTCATTCTTGTCATGTTCTACTTATCCAGTCTGTAGGAATGCAAAATCAATTGATATTAAAATTATTAAGTCAGTAGCTTAATTATTAATATAGAAAGATATATTTACATATATGGCACCTAAAAATAAAAACATATTACCAAATAATTTATCAGTAAAACCTAATTTTGAGAAAGAGGAAACATTAACAAGTGACACATTAAAAGTGATTTCTAAAAGTTATGTAGATAAAAAATTTCATTGTTTAGATGATATGTTGCGACCTCATTCAAATTTGATTGAATTGATGCGATGGATATCCTTTAAATTTAAAGATGCTCTTAAAAATTCTGATGATTTAACTATATTTGTACATAATAAAATCACAATTGATGGACAGTTTTTAAAGTTTTGTGAAGAGAAAAATATAAGTATAACGTGCTTAGATAAAGAGTCTATTGTTTCTTGGCAGACAGAAAACAATTATGAGAAATTCTTTGGACAAGGGGTTTTCTTAATTAGAAGTAATAATGTTGAATTTATTCATGCAGCCTTATTTCATAAGGGAAATCAATATGAAGACGAAATAAGTTTTTTCGTTATAGTATCAAATAGCAATTATGCAAATTATATTAATTTGCGAAATGATTTTGATAGTTGGATTCAGCAAAGAGATAGAAGTAATCTTAAAATTAAAGTAATGGATGCAGATGATATCTCTTATGATAAACAATCTTCTTGGGAAGATTTATTTTTACCAGAAGATCTTAAAAAAGATATTAAAAATATAGTTGAAAACTTCTTATCTTCTAAAGATTTTTATTATAACAATAATATGCCATGGAAAAGAGGAGTATTATTATATGGTGAGCCTGGTAATGGTAAAACTTCAATTATTAAAACCATTATTTCTTCTTATAATTTTAAGCCAGTAACAATATCATCAAATTCTAATAATGAATCTATTAGAGATGCATTTTCATATGCAGAAGAACAAAGTCCATCATTATTGTATTTTGAAGATTTAGACTCTCTTCTGTCAAAGATAGATGTTTCATCATTTTTAAATTTAATGGATGGTATTTCTGCTAAGAATGGATTATTTGTAATTGCTACAGCAAATGATGTAAATGCATTACAGTCAAATATAACAGATAGACCATCTAGGTTTGATAGGAAATTTAAAATATCCTTACCAAATAAGGACATGGCATTTTCTTACTTAAGTAAATGGTTTGGCAATATTATTGCTAAAGAAAAAATTAAAGAATTAGCCACACTGTGTGTGGAATATAAATTTTCTTATGGATATTTAAAAGAATTATATATATCTTCAATGTTTGAGGCTATTTCTAATAATAGAAAAGCTCCAACAGATAAAGATATTTTAAAAACATTAAATGTTCTTATGAAAGATAAGAATCTATTAAAAGGAACTCGTCCGATTAATTTAAACAAATATACTGATAGGTAATTAAAATGATTAAAAAAAATAAAAATGTACCAAAAGCGATTCCAGTTGTTGTAGTTCAACCTTTTTTTGAAAAAGAAAGTGTAGTTAACCGTAATTTACCTAAATACGCAACAGATCCGCCAGTTCTTGCACATAACTTAGAAGTTAAGGTGTTTAATAATTTTGATAGGGCAATTAAAGCTTTTAGGGCTATGGTTCAAAAAGAGAGAATTCTCTCTATATATAAAGAGAAACAGTCTTATGAGAAACCTTCTGTAAAACGTAGGCGTAAAAGAAACGAAATGAAAAGAAAAATAATGGAATTAGAAAGCAAGTCCTTAGTAGAAAAGAAAGTGCGTAAGCATCCAAAAGATCCAATTGGCGTTACAAATGAATGAGAAAATACATAGAAATCCAGCAAGAGTAGCCGCAGCAGGTCCATCTGGACCATCAGGTCCAGATAAATATATTCCCAATTATAAATTAATGGGATTAACTCCACAGGCTGGTAATATTAGCCCACCTGTAGCTGTAGTTATACCTGTACCAAAAACTGAAGCTGAAATTCAAGAAACTTTAAATAACCCTAGAATTTCAAGAACTGCTATTCCATATGCAGTTCCTGGGCACTCCCCAATGGGCACTGGTAAAAGTCCAATGTTGAATGTTGGGAATAATATGGAACATACATGGTCAAGTGTAGATAATGAAATTATAGTAGATGATCTTAATCTTCAGAATGCTTCTATGTCTGAAGATAAAGAAATGATAGATAATAATGATTTTGTATCTAATGAGGCTTTAGGACTTCCATCAGAGCCTAAAAAAGAAGTTATTGATAAAAAAAATAGTAATTATACTCCCAATTGTATTGGAGAATATATCTTATTTGTAAAAGGCAAAATTATATATGAAGGAACATTAGATAATGTTCAAGAAGAAGTAAGAAAAATCATTTTTGGCGCTAATGAACTGTATAATACTTCATCAGTTGATGATATAGAGGTATTGAAGAGAATTAAAATCAAAATAGGCGTTTTTTTAGAATGAGGTAATTGTGACAGATCCAAGAAAAGCAACAGATGTGCTTCTTTCAATAGAAGCAAAATTAGACACGATATTTAAAGGTATGCAATCACAAGACTTTACTAGCAAAGTAATTGCTGGTAAATTATCTTCATTACTTGAAAAGATTGATGGCATATTAAATACTACTATGCCTATGGTTACACCTACAAATAATCGTGGTAATCCGCCTAATATTACTATGGAGGCTGTTAATACAAATGCAGGATCTGCACATAATACTTCTAATTATGTAGTTTCTGAAAATAATATGTCAGTTGAATCTGCGCCTATTGGTTTTAGAAGAACTTCTAGACCAGAATCATTTCAAAATGTTCCTGCTCCAGCCCCTAAAGTTGAGAGGCAGTCAGAAGATGATTATGAATTTAGACCAGTAGAAATTGAAAAATTACAACAAAAATTAATATCAGGCAATTTCAATCCCGAATCTGATTTGCCAGTAATATCTGTAATTCAGCGTGTGGTTGATAAAAATGGAAAGTCTATATTTTTGGGAGAAGTTGAAATCAAGAATATGCAAGATAACACTTTATTTGGAATGTTTAAAACCAGTGGTACTGGAAAATGGAGTGCTAATATGCCATTGGGGCATTATAGAGTTACTATTAGGAAAAGAGAGTCTTTGACTAAGGAGAAAATTGAAGTAGTTCAAGATATAACTGTTGATGGGAGCAAATCTCCCATGGAATTATCAACACTTATAATAAAATAACTCTTTGGTAAGTGCAAAGCAGTTAAATTTTGGGACTTAAATGAATAAAAAATTCACTGTTATTGTTGCTGATCCACCTTGGAAATTTTCAGACTCTCTTAAAATGTCAGATGTTGCTCGTGGGGCTAGCTCTAACTATTCTACTATGACAATTTCTAACATTAAATCTATGCCAGTAAAAGACTTAATATGCCCTGATGGGGCAGTTTTGGCTTTATGGGTACCCTCCTCTTTATTACAAGAGGGTTTAGACACTATGAAGGCTTGGAATTTTACTCATAAACAAACTTATATTTGGGTAAAAGTTAAAAAAAATCCTTTACAAGATTTAATTACAAATTTGAAAAATAAAAGAATAAAGACTTCTTTACAAGAAACAAATTATAAATTATTGCCTGACATGATTAAAAATTTTGGACAATCATTGTTTTCAACATTGTCTTTTGGTATGGGTAGATTATTTAGGCAGACTCATGAAATTTGTTTAATTGGAACTAGTAATAATAAAATTTATCAAAAACTTAAAAATAAGTCACAAAGATCAGTATGTTTTGATGAGAATTTAAAACACTCATCAAAACCAGATCATTTACAAGACTCATTAGAATTGATGTTTCCAAATCAAAATTATTTGGAAATATTTGGTAGACGATTAAAAAATAATTGGGTTATAATTGGAAATCAATCTCCTACAACTTTTGGAGAGGATATTTTTGATTCTATTAAAAAATTAACTTAAGATTATTTCATGCCAAGAAGATATTATTTTTACTTTAAAATCATTATCTACAGATTTAGGAATAGCCAAAGATATTTGTTATAGAAAAAGTTTTCAATGTAGAAAATATAATATTCCGTTTGATTTAACCGATGATTGGGTTTTGTTTAGGCTCAATTCTATTGATTGGAAATGTGAACTTACTGGATTACCAATGGTATGGAACAGACGTAGAATAAAAGAAAAACAAAATGAATACTGTTGGGATTCAATAAGTGTTGATAGGATAGACCCCCAAAAAGGATACATTAAAAATAATGTAAGATTTGTATTAAATCAAATAAATACATTTAAAACTGATGGGGACGATGATAGAATATATGCGCTTGCAAAAGCTCTATTGGATTATAGAGATAAAAATTATGAATAAAAATATAAAAACACTATTACTTAATGCAGGTTATGAAGTTTTACATTTTATTAATGATCGTAAAATGCTTAAATTGATTACCAAAAATAAAGTTGAAATAATTAGTGAATGGGAAGAATATATTATATGGAATTCTGGCAAAATGAAGCATCCTTCAATTTTGAAGTTGAAAGAACATGTTCGTAGAAATTATTTTAATTCAAATTTCAGCAGAAAAGCTTTAATTAAAAGAGATAAAAGTTCTTGCCAATATTGTAGTAAAAAATTGACAGCATCTCAAATTACAATAGACCACGTTCTTCCAAGATGTCAAGGTGGCATTACATCTTTTATTAATTGTGTAGTTTCTTGTCAAGACTGTAATTCTAAGAAAGCAGATAAAACGCCAGAACAAGCAAAAATGGCGCTTTTGAAAAAGCCAAGTCACCCTACATTTTCTTCACATTATTATGTTGCAGATCCGCAAGAGTACTGGCATCCTGATTGGGATCAATTTATGTAAAAGATTAATGTAACAGCTCATATATATTAGCATCAGGCAATATTATTGAATATTTCTGATGACAAGATATAGAGGCTAACATGTATATTAAGGATAATACAAATTGTATTGTTTGCGCCGAAGAGTTTAATCCAGATGAACTACAGGATGTAGTTTTGTCTACAATTAATTCTACTAGGTTTAAAATTTGCCAAAAATGCCTTGAAATGTCAGATCCGGCAAATGATTATAAACAAGCCAAAGATATTATTAATCAATATTTATCATCAACAGAAGCAAAGAGTTGCTTTTCTGAAGCGAAAGATATTCTTTTGTCCATTAAAAATATTACATCATCTGAATAATAATGATGTTATCTTCTTCTTCTTTTTTATCTTCTTCTTTAATTGGAAGAAGAGGAATCGGAACCGCTTCTATGTATAGCGGTAATGGTTCAAACTTTTCTTTCTTTTCATGTTCGTGTTCAAATATGAAGAAATCCAAAGCTTACCTCCAACAACATACGAAATTATTCACAAATGTTTTGCCCTAACTGTTCTAAATTAGTTATGATGGCTACTATACGTAGTTGTATAACATGCAGATCAAATATTAATAATAATTTATCTGTTTTATGTGAAAAATGTTCTAATGCTGACATGGCTTGTTCTATATGTTTAAAGAAAATATACAATCAAAATTTACAACCTAAAAGTGCTGGATGCCGCTCATGCGGGAAATGAATGATATAGGTATATAAATGATCATAACAAATAATGAAGAAGCTTTAAGAGTTGTATGCTCAGATGTTAGTGCAAATGAAGTTGGAGAATTAGTTGAAATTTTAGAGCGCGAACTTGCCCATTCAAATAGAATGGGTGTTAGTGGCATTGGTTTAGCTGCGCCACAAATAGGTATTGCTAAAAATATTGCTATAATTAGATTAGGACAATCAAAAGATCTAGATATTAATTTAGTTAATTGTAAAATCATAAATCAATATGATCCAATTATCTTTAGAAGTGAGGCATGTCTATCTTTCCCTGGAAAAGTTGAAGATACTACAAGGTTTCAAGAAGTTCATATTACCACTAATTTAGTTGAATCTTATGATTTTGTTGCAACTGGATTTTTAGCTATTGCTTGTCAGCATGAAATAGATCATTTGAATGGTAAATTATTTTTTGATTATGCTATTAAAAAATCAGAAGTTATTAAAACGATTAAGGCTGGACCAAATGATAAATGTCCATGTAATTCTGGTAAAAAATATAAAAAATGTTGTGGAAGGTAAATTATGAAAAAAATTGAAGAGGAATTATATTTAATAGATTTAATGGTAAGAATTTCTTCATTAGAAAAATTATTAATGGATAATAATATTATTACAAAAGAGCAGCTTATTATGCAAAATAATAAAATGGCTGAAGATTTAACTAAAATGGTTATAGATAAAGCTAATAATCCAGAAACAAAAGAAGTTGCACCAGATGCTGTAAAACTTAATATTGGTAATTAATGGAATTTATTGCAGAACATACATCATATTATAATAATAATATGGTTGCTTTATATTTCCATGCTAGATGGATGGATAATAGTATGAATAAGAAATATATTACAATGATTAGTAAGGTCGAATCATCATTTAATGATATAAAGTTTTATGCTATTAATACAGATGATTTTAAAAATTTATGTAAAATATATAATATTACAGCAATACCAACGGTAGTTATTTTAAAAAAAGGTAAAGAAATATCAAGAATTAATGGAATGCCTTTAACTGCTGCTTTTAAGAAAGTTTTTGCTGATATATGTATGTCTGATACGTTAAATATTGGAGCTTAAAATGGAAAAGAAAACAGATTCTACTGAAAATAAAAAAACTACATTAACTAATGCTGAAAAAATTTGGACTGAAATAGCGAATTTAACTATTGAAATGTTTGCATTGCCAGATCAGAAGGTTGCTAATTATTGCAAATTGCTTCCAAAAAACCCAGATCCTGAAAAATTATATCTTGTACCAACAGCTGGGTCAGTACTGCCAGCATTAGAAAAATCATTAGGTGATAAATTTTCTGTTGAAATGGTTGATAGATTTTTAATTGTTTCTAGAAAAATAAACTTAGGACTTTAAATGCCATTTGATGAAGATGAAGAGGAATTTAAGCCATCTGAACGCTCCAAGAAAATTGGAATAAAAAATGTTAGCAGTGAATCATCAATTTTTGATTCTATGCCTAAAAGAAAATTAGATCCTAATTTTAAAGAAAAAGTTGAAAATATTCAAGAGAAAAAATACGTCTATAAAGACCGAGGCGCATTTTTAACTGCAAAATTTCAAAAGATTATTCATGATAAAACTCTTCCACAAAATAAGAGTATCTTTCAAAAAGACGCTGAAAAAGAATTATTTAAAGATATGATTCAATTGGCTATTGATATTAATAATGATGATAATGAAAGTGAAGGAATGGGTTCATTAGGATGGATTGCATTATTAATGCAAACAACCCTTCATCTAAAAGATAGAGCTAATCATTTAGAATATGAGCTTGCAGAAATTAAAAAAAATAAAGCACTTGACAGCAAAAAATCTAGTGAGTAAGTTAACTATGATTACACGCGAATTATTAATGCAATTAATTTCAGAAGAAAAAGAAATATTTAGCAAATATTCACAGCTATGCGCGAACTATCAAACGAACCCAGATCTAATTGTGATAACCAAATCTCAGGCGAAGCTGGAGGTTTTGGAAATGCTGTTACAGACAAAAACGAATATAAAGCTTTAATCACTAAAGCTAATGCTTTAGATATTAAAAAATTATTTCACATATATAATGTGAAAATTGATCCTTATAGTAAAAAGGCAATTTGCCCATTTGTTTTTCATAAAAATGGTAGGGAAAGCACTGCATCATTTCAATATTATCCGGCAACCAATACGTTTTATTGTCACGGATGTAAGTCTGGAAATTATTGTGTAAATTTTGTTTCTCTTTATGAAAATATTAGCAGGCTTGATGCTGCTAAAAAAATATTTGAATTATTCAAATCAGACTCATTTGATGAAATCCAGTATTATAATGAGGGAGCTAATCCTTCAGAAAAATTAGAGATTATGCTTAAACTCTCTAATGTAGTTAGAGAGTTTATTAAAGAGCACAGTGGTAATAAAGAAGATTTAATTTTTATTGAAAATTTATGCATGGCTTATGATAATCTTAATATTAAATTATCATTAGGTAACAATAATTTAGCTTTATCAGAATTAACTGATAAAATATTATCAATCATTAATAATCATAAATGAATAATTCTATTATAATTTTAGGGGATACACATTTAGGCAAAAATGTGTCACAAGGAAAAGTTGGGCTTGGATCAACTTTGAATAGTCGTATTATTGATCAATTAAATCTATTAGATTGGACCTTAGATAAGGCTATAGAAAATCATATTGAAAATATTATAATAACAGGTGACGTTTTTGAAGATCCAAAACCACCACCATATTTAATAACCTTATTTATTTCTTGGCTTAAAAAGTGTCAGGTGTATAATGTTGGTGTTCATATCATTATTGGAAATCATGATATTTTAAGAACAGGCAATTATTATAGTTCTCCACTGGACATAATCAGTGCATGTGAACTAGATGGCATTCATATTTATAAAGATATAAATACCATATCAATAGGCGCATCATCATTTACTTTAGTCCCATTTAGGGATAGAAAGTCTATGAATTGTAATATTAATTCTGAAGCGTTATCCTTATTAAAAGATAATTTTGTTTATGAGTTAGCTAGTATTCCATTAACTTATCATAAGGTTATGATTGGGCATTTAGCTATAGAGGGCTCTATTCCTGTTGGTGATGAAATAGATGATATGGTTAATGAATTATTTTGTCCATTATCTATGTTTGAAGGATATGATTATGTCTGGATGGGGCATGTACATAAACCTCAGATAATGAATAAAATACCGTTTATTGCACATATTGGTAGTATGGAAATCTCCAATTTTGGAGAATCTGATCAGAAAAAGCATATTGTAATATTTGATTGTAATTTGGGTACATTTACTACCGAAAATATTCCTACCAGAAAGTTAAAAAAACTTTCAATAAATATTCCAGACGATACGGAAGATGCTACTCAATATATTTATGATTGTATTGAGAAAGAAAAAGATATTGATAATGCAATAATTAAATTAGAAATATCATTTTCTAATCCAAATTTACCATCAATTCAAAAATCTGCAATTGAAAAACAACTTTTAAGTAAAGGTGTTTTTAATATTTCAAGCATTTCTGAATCTAAGAAAATTACTGTAACAAAAAAAGATGGTTCATCTCAAATGTCAACTAATTTGGACGTTAAATCAGCTATTAAAATTTGGGCAGCATCTCAAGTAAAAGATGAGAACAAAGATCTGTTTATAGAATACGCGACTAAAATAGTTAACTCTCTAAAATTAGAGTCAAAATAATGAAAATAAATAGACTTTATATAGAGAATTTTTTATGTTATAGCTCTTGTCACCTTGATTTTTCTAAATTTTCCTCTGCGCTTATTTTAGGTAAAATAAATGATAGTGATTCAAAATCTAATGGCGCTGGTAAAACAACAATATTTAAAGCGATTGAATATGTACTTTTTAATAAAGTAGATATTAAATTAGAAAGTATTATTAGAGATGATACTGATAAGTGTATTGTTTCTTTAGATTTTGAAATTAATGGTAAAGAATATAGACTTATTAGATCTCGTAATAGAAAGGGTACTTCTGATCTTAATTTGTTAGAAAGAACAGATAATGTTGTTGAGATATCTGATGTTATTGTTTTGCCAAGTAAATCAGAAGCTTGGCTTAATATAAGTAGTAGGAGAACGTCAGATACTGAAAATGATCTTTTTAAACTCATAAAAATTAATTATGAGGCATTTAAGGGCACCGTTTACTTTATGCAAAGAGATATGTCAGGATTGACAACTGTCGGAGCAGCCCCACGTAAAGCTCTTTTAAAAGAAATGTTAGGACTTGCAGTTTATTCTAAATTAGAAAAAATAGCAAAAGAAGAAGTATCCTCTCTATCTAAAAAGATAGATAAAAATAGATTATTAATAGATTCTTTAGGAGAGATAGATAAAAATATTAATGATTTAAAAGTAAAGTTATCTGAAACATTAACAGAATCTGCAATTAAAGAAAGTGAGCTTGCAATTGTAGAGTCAGATATTTCTGATTTAAATCTAAAAATATCAGAGTTAAATGTAAACTATAATAGTTTGTCAAATGATTTTAAAATTTTAGCATTAAAAAACCAAGTGATTTGGTCTGAAAAAGATAAATTAGAAACAACATTAAAAGACTTGCAATCTAAAAAAGTAGCTATTGTGGCGACTGCAAAATCCTTAATAGATACTATTAAGGATATAAAAGAAAAATTATTAAAAATAAGTGAGTATGATTTTAATAATATAGATATTCTTCAAAATAGAGCTAATGATCTTAACGATAAGATTGTTGTATTAAATGTGACTGTGCAAAATAATATGAGCACATATTCAGATTTAAATGTTCCGCTTCCTAATGGAAGCGAATGTAATCATTGCAGACAACCATTATCTGATACTCATAGAAAAATTTGTCAAGAACAAATTAATGAAAAATTAAAGAATTGTCAAGAAATAATTAAAAAAGCTAAAGTTGAAATAGTTTCATCCACTGAAGCTTTAAATATTGTTAAAAAACAATATAATCAACTTATTTCTGTCAAAAAAGAATTTGACAATCTTACAATAGTTATTGAGCATAAAGAAAAGGACTTATTAGAAAAGAGAGCTATTCACGAAGAAATTGTAAGTAGTATAAAGATTTCTAATAATGAATTAGAAGCTAATAAAAAATTATTAGAAGAGCTAACAACGGCTACTGAATTGCAAGAATCTATAGATAAAGTTAGCACTGAGATTAAAGGGTTTAATAAAAATATTAGTTTGTTGAATAATAAAAAATTATCCATAAATAAAGAACTGTCTCATTTAAATAATACTGTGGCTGTTATCAATCATAATATTGATCAAAAAAATTCTGATAATGTTAAGAAAATAACATTATCTGCACAACTTAAAACGCTTGAAGAAGAGTATTTTGGCTATTCTCTTGTTTTGACAGGATTTTCTCCGTCAGGCATACCCAGTTTGATTATACAAAATGTATTAGATGATTTGCAAATAGAAGCGAATAATATGCTCAATCAAATTAAACCAGGCTTACAGTTAG
>Ga0315294_10000880_pt1 | contig 32591 bp, 34 predicted proteins | sample YL17G13_40_MG_FD_203626 | JGI IMG/M metagenome (GOLD analysis project Ga0315294, IMG submission 203626) | Sediment microbial communities from Yellowstone Lake, YNP, Wyoming, USA - YL17G13_40 | ecosystem: Environmental > Aquatic > Freshwater > Lake > Sediment | place: USA: Wyoming | collected...
AGAGGCACGAGACCATGTCTTCAGCACCGTTTTCTCGCCAGAACTATTGAGCGCCTCTATTCTCTTAACCAATTTAGGGTCGCAAAAAGGCCCCTTTTTAAGCGATCGTGACATTTTGTTTCCTCCGTTTAATGATCATCTTATCCGATGTTTTACGGCGACGTGTCTTAGGCCCCAAAGCTGGTTTCCCCCACGGAGTCTTCGGAGGCATTCCTCGTTTAGCTCTGCCCTCCCCGCCCCCATGCGGGTGGTCACGGGGAGTCATAGCAGAACCTCTGACCGTAGGCCGCCAACCTGACCATCTTGACCTTCCAGCTTTGCCTATTACTATGTTTTCGTGCTCAACGTTCCCTATCTGACCGACGGTAGCCCAGCACTTCTGGTGAAACTTGCGCAGTTCACCCGAAGGGAGCTTAAGCACCGCATACCGACCCTCTTTGCTCATAATTTGGGCAGAGTTCCCTGCGCTGTGCACAAGCTTGCCCCCTTTGCCTGGCTCAAACTCGACATTGTGAACCAGAGTTCCCACAGGAATGCACTCCAATGGCAAAGCATTCCCAGGCTTTATATCGACATCCCCGCCTGCCTGTACGGTATCACCTAGCTTAATGTCCAAAGGAGCGAGTATATAACGCTTCTCTCCGTCAGCATAATGAACTAAAGCGATTCGAGCTGCCCTATTAGGGTCATATTCAATGGACGCTATTCTTCCTGGAACGGCAATCTTATCCCTCTTAAAATCGATAAGGCGAAGTTTGCGTTTACTGCCGCCACCGCGGTGACGCACAGTTATAACCCCCCGGCTATTACGCCCTGCCTTCTTTTTCAGCGGCACCAGCAGGGATTTCTCGGGGGCTACTCCTGTTAGCTCTTCAAAAGTAGCGCCAGACATGAATCTCCGGCCCGGAGAAGTTGGCCCATAAGTCTTTAATCCCACGAGACGCTCCTTATTTGTGAGTCCTTTCCCAGCGAGTCTTCTTGAGAAGCTTCTTATGCTGGTGCTTGGACATCTTCTTTCTTCTCCACTTGGTTACTGAACCCATTAGACACCCTCGAAGAAAGTAATTTTGTGCCCCGGTTCCAAGGTGACCATCGCCTTTTTCCAGGCTGAACCAGTTACGTGTCTCCGGCCAAATCTTCTTGTCTTACCGGGCACCGTCATCACATTTACTTTCCTCACCTTTACCTTGAAAGCTTTTTCTACCGCCTCCTTAATCTGAGACTCGGTAGCCCTGCGCGCCACCTCAAAGGCATATTTGTCTTTCTCTTTAAGAGAAGTAGCCTTCTCCGTAATCAAAGGACGCCGTAGAACTTCATAAATGTGCAATTTACTTACCCCAAATCTCTTCAATGTTCCGTACTGCCGGCACCGTAGCTACCAACATTTCATAAGAAAGCAAATCCAACACATTAATCAGAGCCGAAGGCACTACCTTTACCTCAGTCAGATTAGCCGCTGATTTGGTCACATTGGGTACGGACTGAGCAGTGACAATCAAAGCAGAACAATCGATGCCGAGCGAAGACAGAACGTTTATCATGTCTTTTGTCTTCGGCTCCTTAAAATCAAGCTCTTGCACCAGTTTCACATTTCCATCCCTGATTTTGGCGGAGAGGAGACACTTCAGAGCTAACCTTCTCATTTTCTTGGGCATCGATTGGCGGTATGAGCGTGGCTTAGGACCAAAAACTACCCCACCCCCCCTGAGAAGAGGCGACTTTATATCCCCCCTGCGCGCTCTGCCAGTATGCTTCTGCGCATAAAGTTTCCTTGTGCTCCCGCTGACTTCGCCCCTGGTCTTGGTAGACGCAGTACCCTGCCGCTCATTTGCCAATTGTCTTACCATCGCCTGGTGCACTACAGTCTCATTGAAAGGAATGGCAAAAATAGCTTCACTGAGCTCTATTTGCTCAACAACTTCACCGTTTAAACTATAGACTGGCGCTTTCACTTCCTGCTACTTTACCTTCTCAATTACTAACAGCCCTCCATTGGCTCCAGGTACTGCACCCTTCACCAAAAGCAAATTGCGTTCCGGGTCGGCCTGAATAACCTCGAGGTTACGTGCTGTTACTCTACTATTTCCCATGTGCCCCGCCATGCGTTTTCCCTTAAGAACTCGCCCCGGAAAAGTGGTGGCTCCAATTGAACCGGGGGCGCGATGGCGGTCAGTCTGGCCATGGGTCTTTGGCCCACCGGCAAAATGATATCGCTTAACTACACCAGCGAAGCCCTTTCCCTTGGAAAGGCCAATGACATTCACCAGGTCGCCTTTCTTCAAGAATCCAACGTCCACCTTGTCGCCACGCTTGATCGAGCTAACATCGTCAGCCCTGAATTCCCGAAGATAGCGAACATTCTCCAAGTCTCGAAGATGTCCTTTTTCGGGAGAGCTAAGCTGAGATTGCTTCACCTTCTTCTCAACAAAGCCCACCTGTATAGCATCATAACCGTCCCTGTCTCGGCTCTTCACCTGAGTTACCACAGAAGGCCCAGCTTGAATAGCGGTCACTGTCACTGTTTCTCCGCTTTCCTGAAACAGTTGCGTCATGCCTATTTTCTTACCGATAATGCCTGGAAACATGGTTTTTACTACAACTTGATATCTATGTCTACTCCGGATGCCAAGTCCAGCTGACTCAGGGCATCTATGGTCTTAGAACTCGGCTGCAAAACATCAATTATCCTCTTATGGGTCCTGATTTCAAACTGCTCCCTGGAATCCTTATCTATATTGGGGCCACGAATAACACAAAACTTTTCGATACGTGTGGGTAAAGGTACCGGGCCCACCACGATGGCCCCAGTACGCTCCACCGCATCTATTATTTGCCTTACCGCTTGATCAGCCAACTTATGATCGAAGCTCTTGATTTTGATACGAACTTTTTGCTCGGTCATTTGGTTTTTCCTGCTCTAGCTACAATTTGGTCAGCCAAATCCTGAGGCAATTTTTCATAGCGATGAAAGCACATGGTGTAACTTGCTCTCCCTTGACTGCCCGACCTCAAATCTCCGGCGAAACCAAATGTTTCTGCCAGAGGAACAAGACAGCGGACAGCAGAGACTTCATCGCGACCCTCAATGCCTTCGATATGCGCTCTTCGAGAGTTCAGATCGCCAATGATGTCTCCCAGGAACTCATTGGGAGTTGTTATTTCCACCTCCATAATCGGCTCGAGAATAATAGGTTTAGCTTTGTTTATCCCATCCCTCATAGCCATGAAGCCTGCCATCTTGAAAGCCACATCTGAAGAATCAACCTCGTGAAAACTCCCGTCATACAAAGTCACCTTCGCATCTATCACAGGGTAACCGGCTGATCCTCCACTCTGCAAAGCCGCCTTGACCCCGGCCTCTACCGCAGGAACAAATTCCCTTGGCACAGCTGAGCCCCGCATCTGGTCACGAAACGCAAATCCGCTGCCTCGCTCGCCTGGCTCAATCTTAAGCCAAACGTGTCCGAACTGACCTTTGCCACCAGATTGACGTATGAATTTCCCTTCAGATTCCACAGGAATGGTAATTGTCTCCTTATAGGCGACCTGAGGCTTACCAGCATTGATCCTTACACCATATTCGCGAAATATGCGCTCCATCAACACTTCGAGATGAAGTTCACCCATCCCCGAAATCAGAGTTTGACCCGTTTCTTTGTCATAATGAACCTTGAAGGTAGGATCCTCCATAGCAAGTTTAGCCAGGGAATCATCTAACTTGTCTTGGTCAACCTTGCTTTTGGGTTCAACAGCCATCGAAAGCACCGGCTCAGCAAATCGTATAGACTCGAGAAGCACCGGCCGTGCAGGCTCACAAACGGTGTCACCTGTGGAGGTCATCTTTAGTCCCAGACTAGCTACAATACTTCCGGTCTCACTGTGGTCGATCTCTTCGCGGCGATTGGAATGCATAATGTACAGTTTCCCCAGTCTCTCTTTTTTGTCTATGCTGGAATTCAAGACTTGCGCTCCAGCCCTTATTCTGCCTGAGTATACACGCAAGTAGACAAGTCTACCCATAAACGGGTCAAAAACCGTTTTGAAGGCTAATGCGGAAAAAGGTTCTTCATCGCTCGCCCCTCGGAGGACTTTCTCTCCGTTCCTGGGATCTGTGGCCGAGATGGGAGGAACATCGAGTGGCGACGGGAGATAATCTACTATGGCATCAAGCAATAACTCGATGCCTTTGTCTCTCAAGGCACTGCCGCAAAGAACAGGCACTACGCGGTTAGAGACTGTCAGCCTTCTTATAGCTGCCTTGATCTGGGAAACAGAGATATCTTGCCCGTCAAGGTAGGCTATCATCATCTGTTCATCCAGTTCAGCCAATTCTCCTATCAACACCTGACGATGATTGGCCAACAAACCCTCACTGCCCCCCTCAATTGAAGACGAGCCAGAATCAACCGGAAAAGCAATGACTTTGTTTTCGACAAGGTCGATGACGCCTCGAAAGTCCTTCTCACTTCCTATCGGAAGCTGTACAGGTAGTGCCTTACTCCGCAACCTATCATTAATCATGGTCACTGTGTGTTGAAAATCAGCGCCAACCCTGTCCATTTTGTTAATAAAGCAAATTCTGGCTACGCCATACTTATCCGCCTGGCGCCACACAGCTTCTGACTGAGCTTCCACCCCGGCTACGCCATCGAAAATCACAACGCCGCCGTCTAATACACGGAGGCTACGCTCCACCTCAGCAGTGAAATCCACATGCCCTGGGGTATCGATAATGTTTATGCGATGCTCGCTCCAGTGACATGTAGTAGCTGCTGAAGTAATGGTGATACCTCGCTCTCTTTCTTGCTCCATCCAATCCATTACCGCGGTCCCTTCATCCACCCTGCCGATTTTATAAGTACGCCCCGTGTGATGGAGAATCATCTCTGTGGCCGTGGTTTTGCCGGCATCTATGTGAGCGATAATCCCTATGTTCCGTGTTTTTTCCAAAGGGAATGTTCGCGACATGAGCTTATCCTTTGCCTCAAGTACTGCTTTCAACACGACTTCTTACCAGCGGTAGTGAGCAAAGGCTTTGTTAGCCTCTGCCATCTTATGAATATCCTCGCGTTTCTTGATTGCTGCCCCTCGACCATTAACAGCATCAACCAACTCGCTTGCCAGCTTTTCTTTCATAGATTTGCCGCTACGAGCGCGCGCTGAGGTAATGAGCCACGTTATGGCGAGAGCGCGCCCTTTCTCTTCCCTCACCTCCGTGGGAACCTGGTATGTAGCCCCACCTACCCGGCGTGACTTGACCATGAGAAGCGGCGCAACATTCTTGATTGCCTGCACCAGGGCTTCTTCAGGTTTGCCATTCGTTTGGTCAGCAGCGAGCTGCAAGGCATCGTACATAACGCGCTCGGCTGTAGCTTTTTGACCTCGTAGCATAAGCCTGTTAATGAATTTGGCCACCGTGACGCTGCCATACTTGGCATCGGGTGGCGGTATCCTTTTTGGTATTTTTTTAGTTCCTCTTGGCATTTGACATCCTCAACTATTTTGGCGCCTTGGCCCCGTATCTACTGCGACCCTGTCTGCGATTGGCTACTCCCTCGGTGTCCAAGGTGCCGCGGATAATATGGTAGCGAATTCCAGGAACGTCCTTGACCCGGCCACCACGAATCAAAACCACCGAGTGTTCCTGCAAATTATGTCCTTCTCCAGGAATATAGGCGGTTACTTCCATGCCGTTGGTCAGCCTGACACGGGCAATTTTGCGCAACGCCGAGTTGGGCTTCTTAGGCGTAACCGTCTTAACCTGGATACAGACACCTCTTTTTTGAGGCGCCCCTTTGATCCATCTAATCTCGCCCTTCATCGTATTTCGGGTGTAATGCAACGCCGGGACTTTGCTTTTCTTTCCCAGCTTCTGCCGCCCTCTACGAACAAGTTGATTAACTGTAGGCATTGTTACACTTCTCTATTTTAGGCAATCAAAAAGCCGTCTGCTTACACGCCGGTCTACTCTAGGAAAATTCTGCTCGGCTTCAGCCAGCCGGCTTTTGTAACTCTATAAACTCTTTACCTTCTAGTAGACGCCAACTTAGTAATTTAACACAAGGTAATTAGGCTGTCAACTAGCGAAGGTGTTTTCGAAACAAGAAAATGTAGCGCATGGCGTATCCGTATTTGAATTGATAAGAATCTTCATAATATGGCGGCTCGATCAGTTCGCTGATATTGCCTTTTTTCGAGTCAGGGAATAGTAAGACTGTAATTGTATAGACAAGAGTATCTCCGGGAAGCAAGTCGGTTCTTGGGAAGACCTTTCGTTACTGCTGGTCCACAATTCCACGATAGCAAAGGCATTTCCTGGGGACGGACCTGCTTTGAGATAGTTGGAGCGCTCTGCCCGTTAACGCAGGTGCTTTTTTGCCCCTGCTTTGACTTTGAAAATCCTGCTACTGGATAGGTTGTCTAAAGATTGATTGAGGGCGGCTACATATTCGTCAACTTCGTCCCTATCGAACTGTATAACTCTATCGGCTATTCGTTGACAATAACCGCACTGGCTACACCCAGATGAACAGTCTTGCTTCCTGAAGAAATCCATGAAGCCTTCCAGAGCCTGGTTGTCGATGTAGAATCTGGGCGGCACTCCAACACCATTGCTTTGTTCACCCGGCAAAGTAGAGTTGACAAATCCAGTTCTCGGGGTGATGACGTTCAAAATATCATATAGATTGCCTTGATAGTGACGTGACGAATACGCTGTGGCAGCACTCAGGATTTTCTCGGTGGGCATCGCTCTGCCGCTGATTTTGAGCACATCGATACCTATCTCTTCGTAAATGTGAATGTCCTCCGGCCTCCCCCAGCGGCATTTAATGACCTGAGAAACATCACGGAGCCTGTCCAAAGTACAACGAAGTACGCAATAATCTACGTAGGACCCCTTGAGCGGGTTGTAATTCTGACTGGCGTGGCCCAGCCCATCATGGTGATAATATTCGTACGGACACTGATACAGGCAAAGATTGTTCAGTAGTACAGTGAGCTCGCAACTCACCGTGTTTCTGATAGCCTTGAGCGCCCCAAAGCTCCGATTTACGTTGATGTCCAGAGTAATAGAATCGGCGCCCAACGATTCGAACAACTTGGCTCTGGCAACGCTGTTCACATGAGCAATAGTTGATACTCTTACCTGCAGTTGCGGGAACTGACGCTTAATAAGTTCAACCAGATAAGGGATCGTTACCGTAACGCTATCCGCGCCGATGCTGGTAATCCAATCAAGGTGTATCAGCAATTCTCGATGGGTATTTTCGTCCCATTCCATGTTGCTCATGCTGGGAGCATTCAGGAGGTAGTCAAATTTCAAACCTGCTGAGTGAGCCTCTTCGATATATTCCTCCACCTGGTTTGCCACCATGCGGATGGTATCCGGACCCGTTCCCCCACTCCCTATCATCGAGGTCGGCAATACACCATATAGTTGCACATCAGCTTCCAGCTTGCTTAACGGCAGTATCAGGTCCGGGTCCCAATTCGTCGGCACTAATAATTGCATACTACTTCACCACAACAAATAAACAGTGCTTGTACCAGGCCACACGCCCATTCCCCACCTTGCGTCTTTCGTCGTCTCTAGCAAAACCATCATCTATATCGCGATACGATGTATTATGAATGTAAAAGAACTTCTTGTCAATACCTTCCGGTCAAAGAATGCTGCTCCAGGACTTCGTCAACAGACCGCTGCCACGAGAAACGTCACCTTTCCGCGGAACCTGCGGTATCGAATAAGAGAGGACAAAACCTGGATTGTACCCTATATACCTGTGTATCGTAATACGATGTATTATGGACATAAAAGACTTTTTTGTCAATACCCCTTCTGGTATCGGCACATGTCCGGACATCTTCCATAGTTGTAACAGCATTGAGTTATCATCCTGGCAAAGCCACTGTATAGGGAAACGCCATTCTTTCCATTGCTGGCTTTCACCCGCCGACACGTCTAAGCACCAGACAGCAGTTTTCTCCACCCAGACCAAAACTATTCTTCAGACACACATTCACCTGGACCGGCCGAGCCACATTGGGGACATAATCCAGATCACAGGCGGGGTCAGGCGTCTCATAGTTTATGGTTGGGTGGATAATTCCTTTGTTCATTACCAATATAGCCGCGATGGTTTCGATAGCGCCAGCGGCGGTAATGCTATGGCCGATCATGGACTTAGTGGAGCTTATGGGGATTTTGTAAGCTTGCTCTCCAAACGTTATCTTAATAGCCTTGGTTTCACAGGCATCATTCAGCTTGGTGCTGGTGCCGTGAGCGTTGACATAGTCAACTTCCTCAATCTTTACCCTGGCAGTTCGCAGAGCAGTACGCATAGCATAAGCCTCAGCCTCAGGAGCAGGGGCAGTCGCATCATGGGCATCGAAAGACCAGCCTGCGCCGGCAACTTCGGCCAAGACGGGTGCACCCCGCCTCCTGGCATGTTCATAGCTTTCCAGGACAAGCAATCCGGCACCCTCAGCATAGACGAACCCATTACGGTTGAGATCGAACGGGCGACAAGCCTTGGATGGGTCAGATTCATGGGAAAGGGCTCCCAGCTGGTCTATTCCGGCCATGCCAACCGGCTCCAGGCTGGCGTCTGAACCCCCGGCTATCATCACATCGGCATATCCCAGACGAATGAAATTGGTCGCTGTGCCTATGGCATCGGCACCACTGGCGCAGAGGCTATTCACACTGCTGTTGGGACCCTTGGCTCCCAGCATCATGCCCACCTGCATGGATGCCGCGCTGGGAGTCGATTTCGTGATGAAGAGCGGGTCAGCTCTCCTGGGACCCGTTTTCAGATACAGCTCCCATCCCCTAATAACATAGCCTTGCTCCGTCATAGTAGAGATGGTAACACCTACACGCTCAGGATTTTCCCGAGCCATATCCAGACCGGCTGCTTGCACTGCCTCTTTGGCAGCGGCAATGGCAAACTGAATGGTCCTTGAAGTCCGGTCAACTACCTTCAAGTCCATATACTTCGTGGCATCAAAGCCATGCACCTCAGCATCAACTTTCACCCGAAACTTGCTGGCATCAAAGTGCGTAATAGGACCGATGGCTGACTTCCCTGAGGCTAATCCCTCCCAGTACTCTTTCACATTCAAGCCCAAAGGATTAATAGTCCCGATACCGGTGACCACGACCCTCGGTATATTCATCGTGCCCCAGGAATTCATCGAGTTCTCGGCAACTCCAGCCATGTCTATTGTTCTCCTTTTCCAGCGAGGGCCAAGAGCCCTATAGAGGTGCCCCCGTCAATGACAATAATCTGTCCTCGTATCATGAAAGCTTCTTCACTGCACAGGAAAGCCACCACGTTGGCGACATCTTCGGGAGTCACCATTCTCCCTGCCGGCGTTGCCTGGCGGCTGTCTTTGGCCAGCCCCTCTTTGAAATAGAACTTCAGGGCCTCTGTTTCCACAGCAGAAGCAGCTACAGCATTAACGCAAATGCCTCGGGGCGCCAGCTCTATTGCCAGATAACGAGTCAAAGCTTCCAGGGCAGCCTTGGAGACTCCCACGACAGTATAATTGGGCAATACAAACCGCGAACCCAGGCTGGAAATGCTGACTACCTTGCCACCCCTGCCCTCCATCAGCTTGGCTGCCCTCTGGGCACACAGCAAAAGGGCCCTGGCATTGATGTTCATGGTCCACTCCCAGGCCTTAACATCTATATCCGCCAAAGGGCGACCCACGCCTGAAGCAGCATTGTTAATCAAGATGTCGAGGTGGCCGAATTTATTGCCAATCATGTCAAACAACTCATCTATCTTTGCCGCGTCTCCCACATTGGCTCGGATGACTTCAGCTTTCACTCCCAGAGCTTCGATATCCTTAGCTGTTTGTTCCGCGCTCTCACGGTGGCGGAAATAATCGACAATGATATCAGCGCCTTGGGATGCAAGTTTCAAAGCAATCGCCCGGCCGATGCCTCGGCCACTTCCCGTGACCAGAGCCAGCTTCCCCTTTAGAGACATATCTAAACCCTCTCTTTTTGCGCCACTCGATTCTCTACGAAAGACACAAAATCGCCGAAGTTCTGAAACTTCTGGGCCTCTTCGTCAGGGATTTCAATCCCAAAGGTCTCTTCCACTGCCACCAATGCCTGCACTACGTCCAGAGAATCCGCCTTAATCTCCTTAAATGTGCTCTCTCGAGTGATAATGTTCTTATCAACACGAGTAATCCTGGCCAAGATGTCTCTTATCTGCTCTTCAATATTCATAATCTACCTCCCTGGTTAAATTTTGCTAGTTCTGATTTCATACTTTCCACAACCCCGGCTTTTACCGCTTCCTTGGCGCTTTCTATAGCATTAGCTATTTGGGGGGCCCGGCTAGCTCCATGTGCTATCTTCACCACTCCATTGACACCCCACAAAATACCGCCACCCTGCTTCTCAGTCTCACTCGATATTCTGGTTGCCGGGAACAATCTCTTGAACAATAATCCGGCTAAGGCACGGAGAGGTGGGTACTTTCTCAGCTTTCGCTCCGTCCAGACCTGGGCGCGACCCCCAATGCTCTCATAAAACTTCAAGAGAACATTGCCTACAAAGCCGTCACAAATGACGACGTTGGCCTTGCCGTTCAAGATATCGCCACCTTCTATATTGCCAATGAAGTTCAACCCGCTATTTTTGAGAAGTGAATAAGCTTCACGCACTGCTTCGTTCCCTTTGGTCTCCTCACTCCCCGTACTTAGCAAGGCTATCTTGGGATCAGCGATGTTCAGGAACGTCTTGGCGTAGACCGAACCAGCAATGGCAAAAGCTAGAAACTGATGCGGCTTGCAATCCACATTGGCTCCCAGGTCTACCATCACAGTGTTCGATGCGAAGCTACCCAGAGAGCCAACAAGTGCCGGCCGATACACCCCATCCAACATGCCGATAAATTGAATAGCGCTTATTGCCGCTGCTCCACTGGACCCAGCACTGAATAATGCATCTGCTTCGCCCGACTTCACCATCTTTGCCGCTACGGCCACAGAGCAATTAGGCTTGCGACGAATCACGTCAACAGGCGACTCATTCTCCTTTATAAATTCATTGGCTCCAACAACGTGCACGGATGAACCGTTGGTGAGTTTGTATTTGGCTAATTCCTTTTCCAGTATGGTTGCAGGGCCCACCAGGAAGATTTGTACATCATCCTTCTCAGCGGCAAGCACCGCCCCCTTAACTACTTCCTCAGGAGCATAATCACCACCCATGGCATCCACAGCCACCCTTATTCTGCCATTTCTAGCCATATTTCTATTTCTCAGCACTTGAAAGCTTGGCTATTGCCTCCCCCACGACTATCATTTCGCCCTTCTGGTTACGGCACTCATAAGTGCAATTTGCGTATGATACATCATCCTTCCGTTCAATGCAATCAACTTTACCATTCACGGTCAGGGTGTCTCCGGGACGTGCCGGCTCTTTGAACTTTGCTCGAAGCTTGCCCCCGGACAGCCAGCTTCGGCCAAAAGCCGAAGTCATCATCTCCGATACATAAGCTAAGCTAAGCATGCCGTGAGCAATAGTACCACCCAAAGGAGTTCTAGCGGCAAAAGACTTGTCTATATGGATGGGATTAAAATCACCCGATGCCTCGGCGTAAAGGTTAATCTTCTCCTGGGTGATATGTTTAACCACAGGATTAAGAGCTTTCCCTTGCTGAATCTCTATGAGCATTTCTTTCTTAGGCAGGCAATGCTATGGTCGCCCTCCCAGATTGCACCTTCTCTTTGCCTTCGTCAAAGATCTCAAGCTCCAGGACTAACATACTCATCTTGCCCCGGGCTATTTTTTGCGCAACTCCTATATGACACTCTATCGTGGCGCCAACAGGCACCAGCTTAAGGAACTCTAAGTCTTGTGAAGCATGTATAGCGATAGTGCCAGGTGGCAAGGGAACAGATTTTGTCATGGTGGCTACGGCACAAGCCGCAATGGCCAGGGGCGGAACAAATCCATCACCAGCGGCGTCTACAGCCTTTAGGTATTTGGAGACGAAGGAGGCATTCAGTTCATAGGTGGCGGGAGGGAATTTGTAGCCGGGTGTTAGTTCCTCATAGCTTATGGCTTTGTCAGGCATCGAACAGTTCCAGATACATCGGTATACTATGTATTTTACATTATACACTGCCGCTGATTATTGTCAATATTTTCTTCCTACCGATATCTCTCTATCGTCATAACCCTTGGATAGCGGACTTCGGCAGCGACTCAATTGAGTGAAAACCAACCTGTCATCACAACATATCTTGGACTAATGGAAGACAGGAGCAAAGGAACGCCTGTTGAGTGTAGAGTCTACGGGATACACAGGATTCTCACCTGGTTTACTGCGAAGTGGGCCCGGCAGGATTCGAACCTGCGACCAACCGGTTATGAGCCGGCCGCTCTGCCCCTGAGCTACGAGCCCGTTCTTTCAGCCATGAGAAGGTTTGGTCTTCATGGCAGCCCAATTTGTGTGGAGCGGGAGACGGGACTCGAACCCGCGACACCCTGCTTGGAAGGCAGGAACTCTACCACTGAGTTACTCCCGCAAAACTGAATCTATTTTACCTCAAATCTCATAGTTGGTAAACAGAAGGAGGCTTTTGTAGCGTCAGGCCAGCCCCAATAGCGATGCCCACTAAACATGTGTTCAAAGCTAGATTGTTCACAAGGCAAAGCTGGTTGTTCACAAGGCAAGTGGGGTGTCCCCTAGACACAGCGGCGTTACTTGGGCTTAGCCACGAAGATGTTGGCTCTTATAAAAAATCCAGTTAGCCTTGGAACATATCGTAGCCAGACATGGGTTGCTGACTACTTCTCTTTAGGTCTTGACTTCACTAGCCCGATGCCATAAGCTTCTCGCCAGGCTGCAGTAGTATTGTAAAGTGCCCATCGTCCGTCAATTATGTCACTCACCCATACGGCTTTATGGTAAGTTGGATTACCAGTAGCCCACTCAAAGTACAAGACTATCGCTATGTCCTCTCCAATCAGGTCTACGATTTGCCCTTGATATTGAACATAGCCCTCTTCATCAAATGTATGGAAAAACTTGCCTTTGAGCGTTGCCCAGTCTACGGCACTATGTGCCCTTTTCTTTCTTTGTTCCATTGGCATCCTCCTATTCTGTTGTGTATTTCCCAGAAAAGCTTCCCATGCCTCCTGTGTAGTCCATATTTTACCACCGTAATCACACCAGAGGGAAGGTTAAGGAAGGGGGTGTCGCTAGCTTAGCTTCAGCCGCGCGGCTTGACGTTGTCTTTCACCCAGCCTACTATCTTATCAAGAAAGGTGCCCGGCAAAAATATTTCTTTGATTCCAAGTTTCTTAAGTTTGGGAATGTCTTCTTCAGGAATGATGCCACCACCGATGACCATTACATCGTCCGCTCCCTTGGCTTTGAGCAACTCGAGCACCTTCTTAAACAAGTACATATGAGCCCCGGAGAGAACGCTGAGCCCGATCAGGTCAACATCCTCTTGTAACGCCGAAGCGACGATTTGCTCGGGCGTCTGATGCAGGCCGGTATATACCACCTCGAACCCGGCATCCCGGAAAGCTCTGGCGATAACCCTCGCTCCCCGGTCATGCCCGTCCAGGCCCGGCTTGGCTACTAGAATCCGAATCCTTCTTCCTGAGTTCACCATATTGTCTTTTCCGGACTGCTTACTATCTCTCATTTGTCATTCTAGGCCCTTCGCTTCTTGTCATCCTGAGCAAAGCGAAGGATCTCAGAGATTCTTCGTCGTCCAAATTTATTTGGACTCCTCAGAATGACATTACTGGGCGCTATCCCCTTTCATTCAGTTTATCTCCCCTTTTTGACGGATGAGACCCGGATATCAATAAAATCCCGGGTCTCGGTACTCCCCGAAACCGTCCCTCCAGACATCGCAGATTTCCTGCTCGGTAGCGTATTCCCTGACTGCCTCTATCACATAGGGCATCAGGTTTTTGTCCGTTCTGGAAGCAGCGCGAAGGTCCTTCAAGATTTGAGCTACCCTGCGGTTATCCCTCTCCTTTTTCACTTTCCGCAATCTGGCAATCTGCCTTTCTTCGACTGCTTCATCGATTCTTAGTATCTCGGGAGGAGCCTTCTCTTCAACAACATATTTATTTACCCCCACCACGACCTTTTCCTTCTTGTCTATTTGCTGCTGGTAATGATAAGCAGCATCCGCAATCTCCATTTGAGGAAAACCTTTGTCAATAGCAGCAAGCATGCCCCCCATGTCATCAATCTTATTAATGTATTCCCGGGCTTTTTCCTCCATCAGTTTGGTCAAAGACTCTACAAAATAAGAGCCGGCCAGGGGATCTATGGTGTTGGTGACACCTGTTTCATCGGCGAGTATTTGCTGGGTGCGCAGGGCAATGGTAGCCGCAAATTCCGAGGGCAAAGCCAGGGTCTCATCCAGAGCATTGGTATGTAGAGACTGTGTCCCACCCATGACCGCCGCCAGGGCCTGCGTAGTAGTCCTTACAATATTATTGTAGGGCTGCTGGGCGGTCAGGGAGCAACCTGCAGTTTGAGTATGGAACCTCATCCACCAAGAGCGCGGATTCTTGGCCTTGAACCTGTACCTCATAATGTCAGCCCACATCCTTCTCGCCGCTCTGAACTTGGCAATCTCTTCAAAAAAATCGAGATGAGAATTAAAGAAGAAGGAAAGACGAGGGGCAAAGGAATCAACATCCATCTTCTTTCTTTCTATGACATCTTCAACATAAGTTATCCCGTCAGCCAGAGTGAAAGCCAATTCCTGGATAGCGGTGGAGCCTGCCTCCCGGATGTGGTAGCCGCTAATGCTTACAGTATTCCACAGGGGAACATGCTGGGTACCGAACTCGATGGTATCGCTTACCAGCCTGATTGATGGCTCAGGCGGGAGCATAAATGTCTTCTGGGCGATGAATTCCTTGAGCATATCGTTCTGAATTGTGCCCCCGATTTTGTCCCAGCTTATTCCTGCTTTTTCGGCAACAACCAGATACATTGCCCAGAGTATGGAGGCAGGGGGATTAATAGTCATAGACGTAGTCACACTGTCCAGGGGAATCCTATGGGTCAGAATCTCGAAATCTCTCAGGGTGTCAATGGCCACACCGCATTTCCCGCATTCACCTCTAGCCCGGGGCGAATCGCTGTCGTATCCCATCAGAGTGGGGAAATCGAAGGCGGTGCTCAGCCCTGTCTCGCCTTCCCTGAGCAGGTGATGCCATCTTTTGTTAGTATCCTCAGCACTGCCCATCCCGGCGAACATGCGAAAGGTCCATTCCTTCCCTCGATACATTGTGGGTTGACAGCCTCTGGTAAAGGGGAAAATGCCGGGATAGCCGATGTCCCTAGAATAATCCAGGTCCTTGATATCGTCCGGGGTATAGACTGCCTTTATCTCAAGGTCGGAAACAGTGGAAAACCTTCTGCCCTTCTCAGCCTTTTGCCTTTTGCCCTTCTCTAATTCCTTCTCCCACCTCTTCTTACCTGCCTCCACCTCTCGCAAGGTTTTCTCTGAAAACATGATTAATGCCTCACTTCACACCCAATACCTGGCGTGCGATTGTCCACCTCTGCATCTCGGAGGTGCCTTCATAAATCTCAGTTATTCTCTGGTCACGGTAGTAGCGTTCCACGGCAAAGTCTTTAGTATAGCCATACCCGCCAAATATCTGAACGGCTTTGTGGCAAACCCTGTGAGCTGCCTCGGAGGCAAAAAGCTTGGCCATCGCCGCTTCTTTAGCAGGAGCATGCCCCTCTTTCTTGGTCAACCAGGCAGCCCTGTAAATCAGCAACCGGGCTGCGTCTATTTCGGTAGCCATATCGGCAATCATCCATTGGATCGCCTGCAGGCGAGCCAGTTCGGCACCAAATTGCTTCCTTTCCTTGGCATAAGCCACCGCCGCATCGTAAGCGGCTTGAGCAATACCCAGTGCTTGAGCAGCTATGCTGACCCTGCTGGCGTCTATGCCTTCCAGAGCTACCCTGAAGCCTTTTCCTTCCTCGCCCAACATATTAGCCACAGGTATTCTACAATCATCGAAGATAAGCTCCGCCACGGAAGCAGGGTGCAGTCCCATTTTTCTTTCCAGTTTGCCCACGGAGAAGCCCTTGGTGCCCTTATCCACGACAAAGGCACTGATGCCACGATAGCCCAGCGATTTGTCTTTCGTGGCAAAGGTAGTCACAATCTCAGCTTCAGCACCGTTACTTATGAAAATCTTCTGGCCATTCAAAACATAGTGATCGCCCTGGCGAACGTATTTTGTCTCCATAGCCGCGACATCACTGCCGGCCATGGCCTCAGTCAATCCAAAAGCTACTATCGCCCCGTCAATTACACGGGGGATATAATGCCTTTTCTGTTTTTCGTTGCCATGCATAACGACGGGATACATACCCAGGCCAAGGCTGACGAGATAGACGACGCTTATACCGGCGCAGGCACGGGCAATCTCTTCAGTGGCTATGGCGAAAGTCAGTTCGTCCCCACTTCCCCCATATTGTTCGGGAAAGTGCACACCATGCAACCCGGCAGCGGCCATCTTTTTGATAACATCATAGGGGAACTCCTCTGCCTCATCCCACTCGGCAGCGTGGGGTGCGATTTCCGCAGCACAGAAATCCCGCACCATCGCCTGGAACATCTTTTGGTCTTCGGTAAATTCAAAGTCCATTTCTAACTCCTTTACAGCCTATTTCAAACCCTTTCCTGTAAATAGCGATCACCGACCATTGACTATCCCAGCATTCTCGATGTTCTGCTCCCCGAAGGCGATCGGTCGCTTTCGCCCATCTTTGTTCGCCTCAAGGGTTGATTTTACTACCCAACCTCAACCATGGTCAAACTTTCGCTGTAGGCCAACGCAGATGATTCCCATCATTGACGGATGGGGCCTTTTGTATTAAAGTGACGTCCCTAGTATCATTGTTTTGGCAGAGAAGTAAGGGCACAGGGACCTGGTTTAAGTGCCCTAATTTTATGCCCACCTAGGAGGCAGAGCTATGGATTTGACCTGGATTTGTATAATCGTGGGGCTCGTGGGCGCAGCTGTAGTGGCTTACTTTGTGCGGTATGTCCTGCGGCAGGACGAAGGTTCACCGAGGCTCAAGGAAATTTCTGCCGCTATCAGGGAGGGGGGACTGGCCTTCATTCACAGGGAATATCGTACCCTGGCCATCGTAGTAGTTGTAGTGGCCGTTATTCTGGCAGTCGTCCCGGCATTGGGCTGGAGGATGGCGGTAGCTTTTGTATTCGGTGCCCTGTGTTCCATGGGTGCCGGCTATGCCGGTATGAATATGGCACTCAGGACTAACGGCCGGACTTGTGCTGCGGCACAGAAGAGCCTGAATCAGGGACTGAGAGTCTCATTTCGAGGCGGTGCAGTTATGGGACTGACAGTGGTGAGCATTGGTATCATAGGGCTATCTATTCTCTATTTTGTATGGCATGACCTCCCTGATTACCAGTTCTTGTATATCATCCCTGCCTACGGCGCTGGTGCTTCGCTGGTAGCTCTTTTTGCCAGGGTTGGCGGCGGGATTTTCACCAAAGGGGCTGATGCCGGTTCTGACCTGGTGGGCAAAGTGGAGGCGGGGATACCGGAGGATGACCCCAGAAACGCTGCTGTCATAGCTGACAATGTCGGCGATAATGTCGGCGACGTCTGCGGCATGGGTGCCGACCTTTTCGAATCCTATGTGGAAACCGTTGTTGCCACTATGACGCTCACTACGGTGGGTGTCATACTGGCGCCATGGGTCAAGGGAGTCTTGTTCCCTGCACTTTCTCCCGAGATAGCCCTGCGGCACGCCTGGTGGCTGCCTCTTCTCATCATGGCTGCAGGCGTTGTGGCTTCCGTGATTGGCTGCTTCTTGGTCAGGGTCGGCGAGAAAGTGGAGATGAGCGCTCTTCTGGGAGCCTTGCGGCGGGGCACACTGAGCGCCACGATACTGGCGGCCGTGTTTGGCTTCCTGGTGATTCATTTTTTGGGTGCCAGCCTGGGCCTCTTCTGGGCAATGCTGGCCGGCCTTGTAGCTGGTGCATTGATGGGGGAAGCCACAAATTATTTCACCTCCTATGCCTTCAAGCCAACCCAGGAAATCTCCGAAGCTTCCACCAGAGGCGGCGGCGCTACCATAATTAGAGGTTTTGCCAACGGCCTTATGAGCACATGGCCCCCGATAGTCCTGGTAGCCGTGGCTATCATCATAGCGTACAAGTTCGGCAGCTTCTACGGTGTCGCCCTGGCTGCCGTTGGTATGCTGTCCACCCTGGGCGTGACGCTGGCTACCGACGCTTACGGACCTATAGCTGATAATGCTGGAGGCATCGCCACTCAGGCGGCGTTACCACCCGAGGTGCGTGAGAGGACCGATGCTCTGGACTCTCTGGGCAATACCACAGCCGCCACGGGCAAGGGATTCGCTATCGGCGCTGCTGTTATGAACTCCCTGGGCTTAATCCTGGCCTACGCCATGGCTGTCGGAATAGTGACAGTCTCAGCAACGGGCGAGCTAAACCCGCTGCCTCCGGAGTTGAGTCTGCTAGAGCCACCCGTTATCGTTGGCCTCATTCTCGGTGCTCTCATCCCTCCGGTCTTCTGCGCTATGAGTATGAAGGCAGTCGGCTTGACCACGGCGGCAATTGTGGACGAAGTCCGTCGGCAGTGGCGCGAGATAAAGGGCTTGATGGAAGGGACAGTCAAGCCCGAATATGGCAAGTGCGTGGATATCGCCACCAGAATAGCATTGAAAGAAATGCTAGTCCCTTCCATAATGACGATAATTGCGCCCGTGCTTGTGGGAGTGGTTCTGGGCAAATATGCCCTGGCTGGCTTTCTTATTGGCTCCCTGGCTACCGGTTTCATACTCGCTATCACCCTGAACAACGCCGGCGGAGCCTGGGACAACGCCAAAAAATGGATTGAAGCGGGGAAGTTTGGTGGTAAGGGCTCAGAGGCTCATAAAGCGGCGGTGATGGGGGACACAGCCGGTGACCCTATGAAAGACACCGCTGGACCATCACTGAACATAATGCTCAAGCTGATGTCGGTCATTTCACTGATGCTGGCGCCGGTACTGGCGCATTTTGGTGGCCTGATTTAACGGGTTTAACGGGGCAGGCATTATTGCCGACCGTTCATCTGCCTGCCCCACTGAGTATACTCCTCCCAGTGAAGCTAAAGCTTTCTTTTGAGAAGCCTGAGCACCAATGTTAAAATAGAGCATCATGCCCGATGCCATATTCATCAAGGGTGCCCGGGAGCACAACCTCAAAGACATAGATGTAGTTATCCCCAGGAATAAACTGGTGGTCATCACCGGTGTTTCCGGCTCAGGAAAAAGCTCTCTGGCTTTCGACACCATATATGCCGAGGGGCAGCGCCGATACGTAGAGTCTCTTTCTGCCTATGCCCGCCAGTTCCTGGGGCAAATGGAGAAACCGGACGTCGATTACATTGAAGGCCTTAGCCCGGCCATATCCATCGACCAGAAGGGACCGCCCCATAATCCCAGGTCTACCGTGGGCACGTTGACGGAAACCTATGATTACCTGCGTCTTCTCTTCGCTCGCATCGGGCATCCCCACTGCCCCGAATGCGGCAGGGAAATCTCGCGCCAGACAGTGCAGCAAATTGTGGATGCCGTTCAGGAAATACCTCAAGACAGCCGCATCATGATTCTGGCGCCGCTGGTCAGAGACCGCAAAGGCGAGCATCAGGCAATATTCAAGGACTTACAGAAGGCGGGGTTCGTTAGAGTCCGAGTTGATGCCAAAATCTATGACCTCTCCGAGGAATTTCAGCTAGCTAAGAACAAGAAACACACCGTAGAGGTAGTAGTTGACCGACTTCAGATAGAGCAAAATGAAAATGCCACCCGGCTTGCTGACTCCGTTGAGACAGCACTGAAACTGGGGTCCGGCGTGGTGATTATCAAAGTCCTTGACGGGGAAGAATTGCTTTTCTCGGAGCATTTCGCCTGTGTTTATTGCGGCATAAGCCTAGGGGAAATTGCCCCCAGAACATTTAGCTTTAACAGCCCCTACGGAGCTTGCCCCACCTGCACAGGACTGGGCTGTAAACTGGAAATTGATCCTAACTTAGTCATCCCGGACAAGGGAGTGAGCCTGGCTGAAGGAGCTATTCAGCCCTGGGTGAGAAATGGGCAACTTAGCACCTGGTCCAGCAGCATTCTACAGTCTCTGGGTAGCCGCCACGGTTTTTCTCTCTCAACACCGGTAAAGGATTTGAGCGAAGAACAATTGCGCGTAATTCTCTATGGCGATGGGGGCGAGCTAATTCCCGCCACATACGAAGACCGTAACGGCCAACTGCGTCAGTACTACGCTAATTTTCCGGGCGTCATACCATACCTGGAGCGCCGCTATCGAGAGACGAGTTCGGATAGTGTCAGAGCGGATATCGAGCGCTATATGGCATCCAACTCCTGCCCTGCCTGTCAGGGAAAGAGACTGAAGCCAGAGTCTCTGGCTGTCGCTATAGTGGGCAAGAATATTATGGATGTTACGGGCCTACCTGTCACAGAGGCTTTGGATTGGGTGAACCAGTTAGGTGATAAAATCAGTCCTCGGGAACTCACCATAGCCAGGCAAATCATCAAAGAGATTCACGCACGGTTGGGTTTTCTGAGAGACATAGGTCTGGGCTATTTAACCCTGGACCGTCCTTCGGCAACATTGAGCGGTGGCGAGGCGCAGAGAATTCGTTTGGCTACCCAGATTGGCAGCGGGCTCAGCGGTGTCCTTTATGTTTGTGACGAGCCCACGGTCGGTTTGCATCCTGCCGATGGTTCCCGGCTTATAACCACGCTGAAGCGCCTCAGAGACCTGGACAATACCATAATCATCGTAGAGCACGACGAAGCTATGATGAGAGCTGCTGACTACATTATTGATATGGGGCCCGGGGCCGGGAAACAAGGGGGAGAGGTGGTTGCCACGGGGACACTACAAGACATAATGGCTTGCCCCCAGTCAATAACGGGACAGTACCTCAGCAGGACAAAGCAAATTCCTTTGCCACCCGAGCGCCGCTCGGGCTCGGGAAAAGAGCTGGTGATCCTGGGTGCCAGAGCAAACAACTTAAAAAACATCGATGTTCGAATCCCGTTGGGCAAGTTTGTTTGCGTCACTGGCGTTTCGGGCAGCGGCAAAAGCTCTCTCATCAATGAAGTCGTGTACAAAAGACTGGCCCGCCTTTTCTACCGGGCTAAGGAGAGGCCAGGCGACTGTGACAGCATCAGTGGCAGTGAGTACATTGACAAAGTGGTTAACATTGACCAGTCACCGATTGGCCGCACCCCGAGAAGCAACCCTGCCACCTATACCGGGACATTCACCCCGATTCGAGAGCTTTTCGCCGCCGTTCCTGAAGCTAGAGTGCGTGGTTATCTCCAGGGGCGCTTTTCCTTCAACGTGAAGGGGGGAAGATGTGAAGCCTGTCAGGGGGCAGGCTATGTTCAGATTGAGATGCAATTTCTGCCGAATGTTACTGTCCCGTGCGAGGTATGCAAGGGGAAGAGATACAACCGTGAAGCGCTGGAAATTCAGTTCAAAGGAAAGAATATCGCCGAAATCCTGGACATGACAGTGGATGAAGCTTTGCTTTTCTTCGACCACTTCCCCAAAATCAAACATAAATTGGAAACCATCCGAGATGTAGGCTTGGGGTATATTTGCCTGGGTCAGCCAGCGCCCACTCTCTCGGGAGGCGAGGCCCAGCGAGTAAAACTAGCTACTGAACTGTCCCGCCGCTCCACGGGCAAAACGCTTTATATACTGGACGAGCCGACTACCGGCCTTTCCTTCTCAGATATTGCCTGCCTCCTTAAGGTCCTGCAGCGCCTGGTGGATTACGGAAACACGGTAGTTATCATTGAGCACCACCTGGATGTCGTCAAAAATGCCGACTGGGTCATTGACCTTGGCCCGGGAGCTGGTGATGAAGGGGGTTACCTCGTGGATGCGGGCACACCTGAGGAATTAGCCCAAACCGATGCCTCTTTCACCGGGCAGTATTTACGTGGTATATTATCGGCGCAGCGGGAAAAGGTGCTAACATGAAATCAAAGCTCAACAGGGAGGAAATTCTTGATTCCATCCATGGCAATGTCCAGGACAGAAATATGATTAAACATATGTTAGCCACCGAGTCTATTATGCGGGCTTTGGCCAGGAAGTTAGGAGAGGATGAGGAGGAGTGGGGCATTACCGGGCTTATCCACGACATTGATGTGGAACTGGTTGAGGGCGATATGAGCAGCCATGGCAGATTGGGGTCCGATCTCGCCCGGGAGCTAGGAGCTAATGGGACTATGGCCCATGCCATTCTGTGCCATAACGAAGCCCATGACGTTCCCCGAGAAACGAAATTAGACAAGGCTCTTTTTTGTGCTGACCCTCTGAGCGGGCTGATCACTGCCGCTGCCCTTGTTCGCCCAGATAAACTAGGCGGACTGACCAGCAAATCGGTGATGAAGCGCTTTCACGAAAAAAGCTTTGCTGCCGGAGTTGACCGGGAGCAAGTGGCTCAATGTCAGAAAATCGGGTTGGAACTGGAAGAGTTTATGAGCCTGGGCATCGAAGCCATGAAAGGAATCGCCTCAGAGCTAGGATTGTGACATCTCTGGATTTCAACAAATTGGGCAGTGCGAGGCTTTGGCCTCGCACTCCGTTTTTGAATACTTTCTTCGTAGAAACAGCATTTCTATGATCGGTATTGTCGATTGGGCGTATGCCCGATTGCCGCGATGGTCTAAACGGCCAAGCTGCGACCAAACCCCTATTGCACATCAATCGATATGTTTGGTATAGTTGACTACAGTTGGCTATGGTTGAAGACTGAATGTCTAGCCAAGTAGGGAAGGAAGTAGGCATGGTGGCAAGAACAGAAATTGCCCATGGAAGAAACAGAACCACCATACAAAGAGTCAGAAGCTCTGCCTAAAAGCAGAGAGATACACAGGGCCCTCATGGCATACTCCCGGGATGCCATACTGGGGGTAAACCACAAAGGGACAATAGTATTCTGGAATAAAGGCGCAGAACAAATCTTTGGCTACTCAAGCCCCGAGATACTGGGCCAGCCAGTAACCCAGTTGATTTCGGAGAAAAACAGAGAGGGTCACGCACTAGCACTGAGCGCTTTCTTGACTGGAGACTGCGGGGAAACGGCACTCATCGAAGGCGAAGCATTAAGGAAAGACGGCTCTGCATTCCCCATTGAATTATCTTTCTCCATTGAGCAGCAGAACGGCAAATTCTTAGGACTCGCCGTCGGAAGAAACATCACCGAGCGAAAAAACACGGAGCAGGCACTGAGGGAAAGCGCAGAGCGTTACTGCAATCTTTTTGCCACTTGCCTGGAAGCAGTTTTCTCTGCGGACGTGCCAGACAATACTGGAGTGGGCGACAAAGCACTTGAGAAACTCGGTGACTATTGTCTGGAAGAATTGACCGAGATGAAGCCAACAGACATCCTCACATCAGAAAGCAGGGAATATCTTTCCCGGCAAATAGACAAGATACTGAGCGCGGGTGAATCTGTATCCAGCATAGTGCGCGAAATTTTCAGGAAAAATGGCAAAAGAATACTGATAGAGCAGTATCTGAGTTTCATCAATAGAAAAGGCAAATTTGTGGGATTTGACGGGTCTCGCAGTGACATCACTGAGGACAAGGTAAGAGAACGAGAATTGAAGGACCGTTTTCTGAACCTGGCAAACATTGTTTGTCGTGTCATTGAATCTTGTGACCCCTATACAGCGGGGCATCAACAAAGAGTAGCCAAACTGGCGCGTCTTGTAGGTGAGAATATGGGCCTGGCTGCGGATATAGTCGAGAGGCTCTATCTCGACGGATTGCTCCACGACATCGGCAAGGTGTCCATCCCAAGGAGTATTCTTACCAAGCCGGGCCAACTAGCTGAGGAGGAATGGGCCCTTATCCGTGCCCACACGAAACAAGGTTATGGCATATTGAAGGATGCAAACCTTCCCTGGCCAATAGCCGACGTAGCGCTACAACATCACGAACGGCTGGATGGCTCGGGGTATCCTTATGGTATCACAGAGGAGAAACTAGGTCCGGAGGTCAGCATTCTCGCTGTCTGCGATGTGGTGGAGGCAATGAGTTCCCATCGTCCTTATCGGCCAGCGAGGACCACAACCGATGTTCTGAAAGAGCTCAAAGACGGCAGGGGAACAAAGTACAACGCCAGTGTAGTGGATGTGATGCTGCCGCTGATTGAAAGCGGAGAATTCAGGCGTGCCTGGAATGGTAGAGACCCAAAGAGCGCGGCTACAGAAGTTCTGGGGGCCTGACGACGTCCTCAATGTTTTCAAAGAGCTTATGATTGAGGCATGCTCATAGCACTGTCTGGCCGCAGATTCTGTCAAGAGAGTTGGACTTATGAATGTGAATGAGATAGGTCCCGTTACCCCTTTTTATGTGATTGTTCTGCTCTGGGTAGCCAGAGTCATAGTCTGGACATTCATTTGTGCTTTGCTGGCCTGGCTTGGGATCAGGGTATTGGATGTACTCACTCGACCCATCCACGAACAGGATCGAATAGGCGAGAGCCCGATTTCAGTAGGCCTATTCATAGCCGGTTTCTTCATCCTGATCGGTTTGGTTATCCACGGAGTGGTAACCGGTCCTGTCTTGGTTGGCGGCGGTCTGCTGGCCAGTCTGATTGATCCCAGAAGGCTGGGCCTGGTTGCCATTACCTTCGTAGTCGCCCTCCTCTTGGGAGTGGCCTTGCTGCGCATCGTGGACAGGTTGACGCCAAGAATTCCCTTCCTCAGTGTTGAACAAAATCCAGTCGCGGTGGGCATATATGTCTTTGGGTACCTGGTTTTCTTTGGCCTGATAATCCACGGTGCCTTGATAATGCCTCTGTGAGCTATCATGCCAAAACATCTGAGGGTCATTGTGCTCACCTTAGTTATCCTGGCAGTGTTGGTGCCTGCTTCTATCCTAGCTATACCGTCGGCAGAATTCTATCAGGAAGGCGGAGAGATTTTTGATGATTGGGATATATGTCGTACTAACGCTGCAGGTGAAGACGGTTTCTTCCAGGTTTCTGCCGCGGGTTTTTATCCCATTATCGTGGGCGAGAGTCTAGGGGAAAATGCAGACCAGGCTTACCGTATTGGTCAGCAATTTGCACAAGACTATCCAGATATGCATCAGAGAGCGGAGGAGATTTTTGCTTTTGTGCGTGACAGGGTTAGATATACCTCCGATGAAAGCCAGTTCAGCCTTGCAGAATTCGCTCAGAATGCTGACGAGCTGGTCGTAACTATTGAGGACGAGGGGGTTGCTCATGGTGATTGCGAGGACTATGCTGTATTGCTTGCTGTTATGTACAAAGGTGCGGGGTTCCGTTCCGCCATAGTGTTAGCGCCCGAACATGCTGCGGCTCTGCTTTACCTGCCCGAATACAGAGAGGCTAATCAAAGCCTATCCGTCGATGGTGAGGCTGGATGGATCTGGGCTGAAGCTACGGGCGGAAATAATCCTCTGGGTTGGATGCCAGAGGAATTCATGGGAACTGAGCTAGAAGTCTATGAAGTTGACGATAAAGCCATAACCAAGGGGGAGCCGCCCGACAAACCTTCCACCGTCATCACTCCGGACGCCGGCAGCAGTGGAATCCATATATCCCCCTTCTTCATTGTCATTGTCCTTCTATTGCTTATTTCCCTGCTTCGCAGGCGGCGCTGAGTCAACTTAGTCCTGGCTCTGCCCAAAGCAAACCCGGCTTGTTGGCCAAAGAACTTGAGCGCGGCCGAAGGGATTCAAGTTCACTTCCTCAATGCCCCATGCCAGGAGAACTCAGATTTCATACGGACACTCTATCAGCATGAAAGGAATTGCCTCAGAGTGGAAATTGTGACATCTGTTTTAGGTCCCTGACGACGTCCCTGAAGTCTTTGAAAGGCCTACAATCTAGGTTGTTCTCTTTGTTGCACGCCAGCAAGTCGCCTGTGGCAAACACATGGTGAGCATATTTTGCCGGAGCAACATCGGAATCGCCATTCCCTATATATATTACCCTGTATCCTAGCTTAAGAAACGATTGGATATATGCCTCCTTGAACCCATCCTCCAATCTTTTGCCATCCGGCCCTATATATTGAACTTTCATTCCCTCAGGATGGAAGGAGGCTTGTGCAGCATACACCTGGATGTCCGGCAGTCCCAGATCCTTCAGCACAGCCCTTATGTAAAAATCCAGGCCGTTGCTCACAATGACCAATCTGAAGCCTTGCTGCAGGCAGTAATTCACCAGTTCGTGAAATCCGGTTCGCACCTTAACCATGCCTTCCAGAGCCTCGAGTAGCCTATCCTTATCCGCTTTAACCATGGCAAAAGCCCTGGTATTGAACTCCCCAACCGATATCCTGCGCTCCCCATACTTTCGTAGCAATCGCCGCCAATCCCCCTGAGCGAATGCATCCAAAAGAAAGAAGCTAATGTCTTCTACGGTAATCGTACCGTCGAAATCACATTGAACCAAGGTTTTCATCCTTGACGCTCCATCACAATACTGTAGACTCTCTCTTACCACCTCACCCCTTGTGCTTGGCGCTCCGAGATAATCGTGGTTACATTAGCACACTGCGTCAGGAAGATAAAGGCAAAGCTCTCTCTAGCGACACGTAGATTGACAGCATCTACTTTGGAAGCTATCATTCACTCTTCGTGGGAAACATAGAGCGCACCTCGACGCTTGCTGAAGCAGCCGACGCTTTTCTAGCACATTTGCCGCCGGAAGAGAGAGGGAAGGTACAGGCAGAGATACTTAAATTCGTCAGATGGCTTGGCTCATCCAGGCAGGTGCAGGACATCAGCCCCGTGGATGTTGCTAGCTACGGCGAACAGATTACCCAATCGGCAGTCAAACCCCTCAGGTCCTTTCTTACGTACATCCGGAAAAAGAGCTCCAGCAGCATCGGTCTAGCTCCTCATCTCCGGGCAAAGAAAACTTCTTCAAAAGCAGTTGCGGTTTGGCAGAGTGGTCATCAGGGCCAGGTTGCGTTGACTGCACAGGGTTACGCAAAACTAGAAAGCGAGTTAGCTAACCTGAAAAGTCAGCGCTCTCAAGTCATTGAGGAGATGCAAACAGCAGCCATTGACAAAGACTTTCGAGAAAATGCCCCTCTAGCAGCAGCCAGGGAGCGTAAGGCGCATTTGGATGGAAGAATCAAGGAGATAGAGGCAATCTTGAGCCAGGCGAAGATAGTGGGAGAAGGGCATGACACCGCCACGGCTGAATTCGGCAACACAGTGGTACTTCATGATTTATCCTCAGGTAAAGAGTTCAGCTATGCTCTAGTCGACCCGCGGGAAGCAAACCCGGCCAAGGGCAGACTTTCCGTTGCTTCTCCTCTGGGCAAAGCAATCTTGGGCAAGCAAATCGGACAAACAGTTGAAGTTGCTGCGCCTGCTGGCACTTTCTGTTGCCGTATTGAAAACATTGTGGCTCTATCAACAAAGGGAAAGATGGGCCTGCAACCTGAGAAGAAACTGACGGGCGCAGATAAGTAAGTCGGGGTCCAAGCTGCGCTAATCTTCGTCAGCTTCGACTGCGAAGAGATTTCATGGTTTGTTGATTCGTCAGACGTGTGGCATAATGAACTAAGCCCCAAGAAGAGGAGGGATCGCATAGTGGTCTAGTGCGGGCGCCTGCTAAGCGCTTACTCCGAGTTAAATCGGGGTCGAGGGTTCGAATCCCTCTCCCTCCGCCAGCTAGGAAATGTACTGATTGGCTTGCCTACCGCTTTGCGGCGTAAATTCAAGTCGTTTTGAACTCATGTAAGGGCAAAAACGGGCTTTTCTTTACATTACCCATATTCAGTCCTTACTCACGTTGTACAGACTGATAACATACAAGCAGGAGTTATGCACAGAGTATTCGAAAAATCGGAGCAGAACGGAAGAAACTTGGAGAAAAGCAGGGTTGGAGTCAGGGAGATTTATCTCGTAACTCTGGTATCCACTGCACCTACATTTCGGGAATGAAAAAGGGTTAAGGAATCCCTCACTCAAACATACTCAAGAATCGGCAATCGCTTTGGGTGTTTCTCCATCAGAGTTTTCTAAGTAGTTTACGAAAACAATGAAAGTACATCTTGATACTGATTTAGGCGGAGACATTGACGACATTTGTGCGTTAGCACTATTGTTGCATTGGCCCGGCATTGAAATTACGGGAGTTACAGTTGTCGGCGATGATAAGGGGAAAAGAACTGGCTATACACGATATGCGCTCAATATCGCTGGTAGAAATGATATTCCAGTTGCCGCTGGTGCCGATGTTTCCGGCGGATTCTATCGTTGTGAACTTGGCTTGCCGCAAGAAAATAGATATTGGCCAGAACCGATTCCGTCTTCCCCAAACCCACCAGAAGAGGCAATTGAACTGCTAAAGAAAAGCATTGAACAAGGGGCAATCATAGTCGGCATCGGACCTTACACCAATCTGTATCTACTCGATACCAAATATCCCGGAATACTGAAAAACGCAGAACTCTTTCTTATGGGTGGATATATCTATCCTCCCCGGTCAGGCTATCCACAGTGGCAGAGAAACCTTGATTTTAATGTCAACATTGATATCAAATCTGCGAAGCATGTTCTTGGACATTCAAATCCGATACTTATCCCGTTGCCGGTAACTGTGGAGACATCTATGCGGAGAGCTCATTTAGGCAGATTGAGAAATGCTGGGAAGTTGGGGCAACTACTTGCTCGGCAAGCAGAAGCATTCGCTGAAGATGAAAAAATGGAAGAAAGATTCCGCAAGACCTGCAGAGGATTGCCAGAAGACCACATCAATTTTCAGCACGACCCATTAGCATGCGCTATTGCGCTTGGTTATAAAGACGGCGTGGAAACAAAGGAGCTTCCGCTAATCCTAGAAGAAAAGGATGGATGGCTTCATGAACGAATTCACGATGCTGGAAAGATCTTCAGAGTCGTAACGAGAGTAGACGGGCCAAAATTCAGTGAATTCTGGGGCAATCAAGTTACGAAATAACTTGCCGCCAAAGAGCAAAACCAGCTAATGCATACCGCCAACGGACCACCGCATCAAGTCCTAACCGAGCTGCTCAGGTTCACTAAACTATGGCTTTTGCTGTCGCCCTTATGAACCTAAGATGCAGCGCAGCCCATAGGCCGAGGACTACTAATTGCCCGCCCGATCAAGACACCGCTTCCAGCGGGCATTCACCCAACGCTGGAGTGCCTCAATCTGCTCTTCGGTAATATTTCTGAACCTTCCCTGTTGCCCGAGATATTCTCTCAGTGGCTTCAGGTTGCCCTGCTTGGCAATCGATTCACTAGCCGAGGTGAGGCGGAAGACACCGTCTTCAACCTCATAGAGTATCACCCACCCGATTTCGACCGCCAGCTTGCCGATGCTGATAGTATTATTGAAGGGGAATGACCATCCGGGCGGGCAAGGCGAGAACACATGTATGAACCTCGTCCCTCGTATCGCCCTGGCTTTCTTGACTTTTTCGTAAAGATCCAGGGGATAGGAAGCATTTGCGGTAGCTACATAAGGGATGCCATGCGCCTCCATTATGGCTACGATGTCCTTCGGGTTCTGTTGCTTGCCCAGAACCGGCGTGGTACCTGAAATTGCACCAAGTGGCGTGGAGCCTGACCGCTGATTGCCAGTATTCATGTAACCCTCGTTGTCATAGCAGATATACAGAAAGTCAGTCTGTCTTTCTGCAGCAGCGCTCAATGCCTGTATTCCTATATCGTATGTCCCACCATCGCCGGCAACAGCCACCACGGTAGGCCCTTCCCTGCCCAGCGCCTTGAGGCCAGCAAGTAGGCCAGTAGCTGACGCTGCAGCGGAGGCGAATGGCGTATTCACGCAGGGAACAGTGACGGATGTAATGGGATACATGCCATGGAGCACTGTCAGACAACTGGGCGGCACCGTCACAATAGCTTGCCCTTCCAGTGCTTTCAGAATATGACGATAAGCGAGCGACAGGGCACAGCCAGGGCAGGTCCTATTGCCCGGCAGCGCATATTCCTTTTCGGTCAGGTTGACTGCAGTAGTCTTCATCAGGCAAGCCCTCTCAAATAGCACATATCCATTCGGGATATTCTCTGGTTAAATCGCCTTCCTTCACTGATAATAGCGATCTATTCACCGCGTCGACCAACTCTCTGGCTTTAACGTCACGACCACCCAGACCAACAATGAAGTTCCGTATGACCGCTCTAACGGAACTCCCGTAAAGGGCTGATTTTATTTCCGAGCAAGTGGCTCCTTCCAATCCGTAGCTGATATTCTTGTCGAAGACTACGATAAGGCGGGATTTCTCTAACGCCTTTACCACATCTGCCTTAGGAAACGGCCTGAACACCCGCAATCCCAAGACGCCCACTTTGTGTCCTGCTTCTCGAAGGATGTCAGCAGCTACCGTTGCCTCCATTACCAAGCTGCCCATGGCCACAATAACTGTATTAGCGTCATCCAGCCTATTCGCCCAAAGCGTACTGGAGTAGGTCCTGCCAAACACTTCACCGAATTCTTGACCCACCTTGATTATCGTTTCCCTGGAGTTCTGCAGCGCCTCCTGGAGAAGATACCGCAGTTCCATATATCCGTGGCAGAGCACGCCTTCGGCATTGACTCTGGGATTGGCAAAGGTCACAAGGTTGTAGTTTCTGGGGTTGGCCGGGTCCAGTATCGTGTGTGGTCTATATGGAGGCAGGAATCTGTCCACATCCTCTTGCGACGGCAGATTGACCGGCATCTCAGTATGAGACAAGACAAAACCGTCGTAGCAGACCATAACCGGGACATAAACTGACTCGGCGATCCTGTAAGCTTGGATTATCGAGTCCAGAATCTCTTGATTATTTCGAGCGTATATTTGTATCCAGCCAGTGTCTCGCTGGGAGATAGAGTCCTGCTGGTCATTGAGCACATTCCAGGGCGCTCCAATAGCACGGTTCACGCAGGCAAGGACCACGGGAAGACGCGCCCCGGCGGCCCAATGTAGCATCTCATGCATATAGGCCAGACCATGCGAACTGCTGGCAGTGAAGGCTCTGGCACCCACTGTTGAAGCTGAAGTGCAGACGGCGAGGGCGCTATGTTCACTCTCGACGGCAACGTACTGAGCATCAAGTTCGCCTTTTTCGACAAATTCCGATAGCTTCTCGGTGACTGGTGACTGGGGTGTAATAGGATAGGCAGCAATTACCTGAACCCGGCTGAGCTTTGCCCCCTGAGCCGCGGCATTGTTGCCATCCAGTATCCGGGTGCTGCCCTTTTCGGCCATCTTTTTGTTCACCGCTATCGCCTAATCCGTTTCATGCAAACATAATCACTGCTCACGTATCATGCTTATTGCGTGCGCCGGACATATCTGCGCGCATATTCCACAGCCTTTGCAGTATTCCATGTCTATCTGGATCGGCACGGTCTTGGTAATAACTGCATCTGGGCAGTATAGCCAGCATAGAAAACAGGCGGGCTTGTTCTGTCTAGCTACCACACACTTTTCCGGGTCTATCACTGGAAACGAGTCGCGCCATTCGCCAGTCTTCCCTGCTTCGCCAATAGCCGGCGACGATTCAGCACATATGTGCTGACAATCCCTGGTCCCCATGTCCTGTAGTTACCCTCTTCTTTCGAGTCTGGTCATCTCGTAGGTCTGCGCAATTGCAGCAAGATTGATACCTGCCTGGCTATCTGAGAATCTCCCCCTTATTGCCTTCTCTATATTGGACATGCTTACCGCTTCGGTGGCGCGAACAAACGAACCCAGTATCGCTGTATTCACCACCGTTACGCCCGCCACTACCAGCCCCAGGTCTGAGCATACTCTGGTAGCGTCAGCAGTCGCAATGTTGAAGTCACCCGGAACATCGAGCTCCTTCGGATGCCGCCAGGAATTCACGATGAGCCACCCTCCTCTAATCAATCCGCTGGTCACCTCATCGTACTTCAACAGGGTATGATCTAGCACGACCACTACATTGGGATTTTCTATCTGGGATACTACCATGATTGTCTGCCGGCCGATCCTGGTTGAGGCGCTTATTGGGGCACCTCGCCTCTCGGCACCAAAGGATGGGGCTGCAGTCACTCCTTGATAGCCTTCAAGATAGGCTGCCTGTGCCAGAATTTTGGCGGCTGTTATAGCTCCCTGACCACCCCGCCCATGCCACCTAATTTCGTAATAATCTTGCATCCACAGATAGTGTCTTATGGTTACGTCGGTCCTGGAACTGCCGTTCCTTATTGCGAGCTTCGCGGTATATACTATAGCTCATTAGTCGCATATGTCAAACACAAGAAAACGGGGTCAACTCCATTTATTCTCTTCTATGTCTTCCTCTCGGCCTCACTCAAATTGTTAAAGGAAAAATAGAGTTGACCTCATTTTTAGAAGCCTATGAGCTCCTTGCCCTCATCCAGCAGCTTACTCGCCCTTTCCAAGGTTTCAGCTTCAGCGTAGATGCGGACCAGCGGTTCTGTGCCGGAAAAGCGGATGAGCAGCCAGGACTCG
>Ga0315294_10000883_pt1 | contig 32530 bp, 38 predicted proteins | sample YL17G13_40_MG_FD_203626 | JGI IMG/M metagenome (GOLD analysis project Ga0315294, IMG submission 203626) | Sediment microbial communities from Yellowstone Lake, YNP, Wyoming, USA - YL17G13_40 | ecosystem: Environmental > Aquatic > Freshwater > Lake > Sediment | place: USA: Wyoming | collected...
ATCTATTTAAAGCTTAAATGATTTTTAAAACAATGTCAATCAATTTTTTTATTATTTCTGGTATGCGCAGCAGGCCCAGTTACAGAGATAGTCGCATCTGCCGATTCCGCCCTGAATCCAATCTGCCCGGACGCAGACATTTTGGTTTAGGTATTGACAGGGACCGAAACCGCCGGCCGGGTTTTTCTTGAAATTCATTGATTTGCAAAGTTCGGGAACAGTACAGCCGCCTCCCGGGTAGGGGGGAGTACAACCTTGGCTAGTATAATCATTAATCATTCGATACATATTCGGGTAGCACTTACCGCTTTCACAAATGGGATCTCCTTCACAACTGGGAGAAGCAGCGTCGTTTTTATAATCGCATCCTCCTCCGGGTTGGGGATGGCAATTGGTTTTATCAACCGGAATATACTCAAGATCGTAATCTTTTGGGTCGCATGAAGGGCAAATCGGATCAATTGAAGAAATGTCAAATTCCGCCGGGTAGATGCTGCAAAGACTTATGCATCTTTTAAATTGCTCTTTAACTTTATCTGAATAATTGATTGGTTTTTGGTAATTGCCCGTTTGGGATTGAACTCTTATCGTATAGTCGTTTTCTTTAGTAGCCAGTGAACCGGTTTTTATTTCAAATTCTTCCATAAAACTTTGAGGGATAGAAGCTCTTTGGAAGTCCGAATAAGCGGCAAAATTTCCCCCCCCCGCCAAGTCACTTTGTGTTCTGACTACCAGTTGTGTTTCCTTTGTCTCTCTAACAAAAATGCTTATAATAAAATCAATGATTCTTTCAAATGTTTCAACGAACTTGTCCCACAAAGAAAGAACCGTAAATTGAGTTTGTAAGGCTTCTTCTCCTGCTTCTTGCTCAGGAATTTTTGGCGTTTCGATTAGACACAAGTTATTGTATGCTTCATCGCTGATTTTTACATTCGCTTGCTGGATTTTAATTACTGGGCTTTTTGCCGCCGGGCAGGTGCCAAAAATACCGCAAACCCAGCGGGTACTGCCTAAAAGGCCGGTAAACCAATCGGGTTGGGTAATTTTAGTTTCGGGAATTTTTTCTTTTTCCGGAGCGATAAGCAGACCATTATCATCTTTACCCATGACAAAATGCTTGGCTTTAGTTTCTAAAGAAGGTCCGCTGACGCTGTAAATGTCCAAAAGTTCTTTAGGGGTGAGCCAGCGGACGGCTTTTTCCATATCTTTTTTCATTTGCTCAAAATCGGGAAATTTGTCTTTGTCCAAAGTTAAATCCCCGCTGGCAGAATCTTTGCTGGTTGAACTGCCTCCGGGGGGAGCAGGATTAGCACCAAGAGGGTTTTCTGAACTTGTTTTGACCTCGATCGGGAATTCGGCGCAAACATTGCTGCTCTGCGGGTAAACAATTTCGGGTTCCAGATTATCAAGACGAGCGAAGACAGGGGTCGTTAAAAAAGTTAAGATTGTGATTGAAAGTAAAAAAGAAATTAAAAAGGTTTTCATTTAACTCGGTATCACAAACTGTGTTACATCTACTCCGGTAATGGTTTTAATCAGAAGCAGGATAAACCAAATGCCAAAAAATAGAACTAAGCCGACTAAAGCGCTGGTAATGGTGGCCTTGGCTTTTTCAATCGCTTTTGGTTCTCCGCCGGCGGTCATAAACTGAAACGCCCCGACAATAAGCATGATAAAAAAAGCCAGACCGATAAGGGGGACAAGAACGCGGACAATATTTGTAAAAACACATTCCAAGCCCTGAATGGTGGCAACCTCATCTGTTACACACCGAGATATCCAATCTTTTGGCATAAATAAAGTTTAGCATATAGACTACCAAAAAGCACCGGAAGCCCGGTGCCTTTCTAAAATCTTATGTTTTATTACGGTTAATACAAAGTAGGAATTGTTAAATCGAAAATGTCAAATCCAAATAACGCTTTGATCAACATGCCAATAGCAAAGGCAACAAAAACAATCGCTAAACCAACTAAGGCAGCCGTAATCCTTTTTCTAGCTGTTTCCGCTCCGGTTTTATCTCCACCCGAAACGATCCATTGAATACCTCCGACAACTAAGACAAAGAAAAAGATGACAGCGGCAACAACCATTACAAACTTGACCATTCCCGATAACAATTCGGGAAATTGCATATTGACAATGCTTTTATATGCAGCCTCGGTTGGCCTTAAATCAATTTTAGTCTTAGGAGTCTGTGCTAGGGTAACTACCGGAAAAACAAGAGGTAAAAAAACGGCCAGCGAAGAAAACAAAATCTTACTAACTTTTTTCATAATTCACCCCCTTTCAATTTTTACAGAGTCGGCAAAGTAATATTGAGCAAATCTATGCCGAACAAGGCTTCTATTAATTTTATAACAGCAAAGCTGGAAAGTAAAATAGCAAGGCCTACCAGCCCGGAGGAAATTTGCTTTTGCGCCGATTCCAGCTTGACTTTGTCGCCGGAAGAAGAAAGCCACCGGATTCCGCCGGAAGTTAGAATAAAAAAGAAAATAACCGCCCCGGCAATAAGCATAAGAGAAATTCCCATTACTAGAAATTTTTGCAGAAAGGTTTCCCCAGGAAGATCTCCCAGCGCGTCGGGGAGAGCGGGATTAAAAATGTCAAATGTTTCTTTTGCTAACAAAATAGAATTCATTTCCATATATTTAAAAGTAAATCAGAGAATGAAAGTATTTTTATACTTAGGATAATTTCAACTAACTTAACAATAAATATTGCTGCGATGACAATCACAAGACCAACAAGAGCGCTGGTTATCTTTTTCTGTGCCTCTTGAAGCTTGTTTTTGTCACCACTTGAACTTAACCAACTAATAGCGCCGGAAAGAAACGAGAACAAAAACCAAATAAAGGCAATAATAGTCATTATCCCAATGATATTAGAGATAAATCTAGCAAACCAATAGATAGCCGTAGTAGGATCCTCCAACATTTTACCCTCTCCTCCTAAAGGACCTATCCCTTCAAATTTTCCTAGATTTAAGGCTGCGAGGTAGTTATGGGCCATAGATTTCTGGGGACAAAATTGCTCCCGCATCTCCAAATATTAACCAGCCGAAAATTGCCGCCAAGATAAAAGAGCCGGCCACAAAAGCCAAGCCTAAAAGTGATTGCCAAATTCTTTTCCAGGCGGCTTCGACTTTTTTAGCGTCTCCGCCGGCACCTAAAAATTCATAACCGGCCACAATAATATTGATGAAGGCGTAGATTCCCGCGCCGACTACCAGTAATTTCAAAATATTGTTGGCAAATTTTACAAGACCGGTGTCCAGGTCCCCGTATTTCTGAATTGCCGCAGGAGGAGTAATATTGCCAAAAAAGTTTTCTGCTTGTGCTATTAATTCCATTTAGCCAACACCTCCGCCGCCCATAATATTTAATCCAGTTATAACCTCAACTATCCTGATTATCCAATAACTGGCAAAGATTATCAAGAAACCGATTAAAGCTGAAGTCATTGCTTTTTGTCCCTGGGCCGTTTTTTTGGCGTCTCCGCCTCCGGCAGAGGAAATAATGGAAATTCCCCCGAAAATCAATAAAACAAGGAGTAAAACTCCGGCAATTACATAGACATTTTTAAGAAAAATGGAGATTAAAGCGCCGGGAGAAGCAAATTGGGGTGCGTCGGTAATAGCCTCATTGGGCTTTATCATCAGTTCGTCGCCAATATTAACAGCCAATGGGCTAGACATAATAAAATGTTAAATCAATTGCCGATAAAACACAAATGATTTACCAGAGAATGGTAGAATGATGCTGTTATGCCAATTGATTTTGAGCAAGTTTTGTTTGAGAAGCGCGATAAAGTTTGGCCGGTAATTAAAAAGTATTTAGACGGGTTGGTTGATTTTCCTTTGTATAGTAAAATTCCGAAGAAATATACTCCGTCAGCCGATTTTTACCAAAAAATGGTGGCTGATTATCCGCAAAGGTGGGGCAAGTATTTAAGGCCGACTTTGGTGCTTTTAACCGCTTCAGCCTTGGGCTTTACTGAGAAAAAAGCTTTGTTAACCGCCGCGGCGATGCAAACCTCCGAAGATTGGATTTTAAACCATGACGATATTGAAGACGGATCGGAGCAAAGAAGGGGAAAGCCGGCTTTGCATAAAATTTACGGTACGCAGTTGGCTCTTAATGCCGGCGATGGATTGCATGTTTTAATGTGGAAAATGCTTTTAGACAACCTAAAAATTGTTGGAGAAAAAAAGGGACGGCAGATAATGGACGAATTTTACCAAATGCTTAACCGGACGGTTTTAGGCCAAAGCGTGGAAATTAAATGGACACAGGAAGGAAAGATTGACTTAACCGATGAAGACATTTTATTTATTTTAGAAAGTAAAACCGGCTACTACACCATTGCCGGGCCGATGAGATTAGGGGCGATTTTAGCCGGTGCCACAGAAAAACAACTGGCGGACATATATGAATTCGGCAAGATTTTAGGGAGAAGTTTTCAAATAATTGATGATCTTCTTGATTTAACCACCGACTTTAAAGGTTTGAAAAAACAAAAAGGCAATGACATTTATGAAGGTAAAAGAACGATGATGTTAATGCATCTATTTCGGTCAGTAAGTGGTGATGATAAGAAAAAATTGATGGCTATAATGGAAAAATCCCGTGAGAAGAAGACGGAAAATGAGGTAAATTGGGTGATTGAGTTAATGAAGAAATACGGCAGTTTAGAACACGGTAGAAAACTGGCAGAAAAATTTGCCGGCGAAGCAACCGATATTTTTGAGAAGAAAATGACTTTTTTAAAACAAGAACCGTCAAGAAGCCAGATAAAAGCAGGAATAGATTTTATTGTTAAAAGGGAATATTAATTCCTCATATGGCAGTAAACAAGGTTAAAGTTTCTGCTCCTGGAAAAATTATTCTTTCCGGCGAACATGCTGTTGTTTATGGCTATCCGGAAATTTTAAGCGCGATAAACAGAAGATTATCTGTTGAGATAGAAGAAACGGTTCTTGGTTTAGATATTCAACCGATAGAGGGTAAATCCCTGGTTGAATATGCAGTTGAAATGATAAAGGCAAGACTGAAGATAAGCGGACATAAGAATTTAAAAATAAGAATTAACTCCCAGATTTCAATTGGCGGTGGCTTGGGTTCTTCAGCCGCATTTGCGGTTGCTATTACGGCAGCATTTTTTGAATTTCTAAAATTGCCCCGAAGTTTGAAAAAGATTAATGAAATTGCTTATGAGATTGAAAAAAAACAGCATGGTACGCCAAGCGGTGGAGACAATACCGTTTCGACTTACGGCGGATTTCTTTTATACAGGAAGGAAACAGAAACTTTTAAAGTATTTTCGCCATTGAAAACTAAGGTTTTTCCTTCAATTTATTTGATGTACAGCGGAAAACCGGAAGAAAGTACGGGAGAAATGATAAAAACAGTAAAGGATTTTATTTTAAGATCTCCTAAAGAAGCAGAAAAAATTTTTAAGGAAACGGAAAAAATTACCCGTAATTTTTCAAGATTTCTATCGGGAGAAGAACTGAATTTTGGGGGTTTGATTACCAGAAACGAGAGACTTCTTGAACAACTGGGCGTTGTCTCCGTTAAAACTAAAAGATTAATTCAAAAAATCGAGTCAACCGGTGGATCAGCCAAAATTTCTGGGGCCGGGGGTGTAAAGGGAGATTCAGGAATTATTCTGGCATATCATCAGGACCCAAAAGTTTTGATAAAATTGGCAAACGAAGAAAAAATAGATATGTTTAAAGTAAAATTGGGCGAAAGAGGAGTAAGAAATGAAAAAAATTAACCATAAAGCTACCGCTGTTTCTCCTGCAAATATTGCCTTTATAAAGTTTTGGGGAAAGAGAGATCCTTTGCTGAATATCCCTTTTAACAACTCTATTTCCATGAATTTAAGTAATTGTTTGACAACGACGACGGTGGAGTTTAACCCAAATTTTTTAGATGATTCGGTATCGGTGGACGGAAAAGAAGTTTTAGATTCCAAAAAAGACAGGGTGATTAGAATTCTCAATTTAGTAAGAAAAAAATCAAAAATTGATTTAAAAGCGAAAGTAGTTTCTCAAAATAATTTCCCGCAAGGTGCGGGAATTGCTTCTTCTGCTTCAGCTTTTTCCGCCCTGGCTTTGGCTTCGTCAAGAGCGGCCGGTTTTTCTCTCCCGCAAAAGCAATTGTCAATTTTGGCCAGAAGGGGTTCCGGTTCGGCTTGCCGGTCTGTTATCGATGGCTTTTCAGAATGGAAAGCAGGCACTTCAGACAAGACTTCGTATTCAATTCAGATTGCCAAACCGGATTATTGGGGGCTGCGTGATGTGGTGGTGGTGGTTGATCAAAAAGAAAAAAAGGTTGGTTCAACCGAAGGCCATGAGTTGGCAACCTCAAGCCCCTATTTTAGACCAAGGTTGAAATTATTGCCGATGAGAATTAGAAAATTAAAAGGGGCATTTTTTAATAAAGATTTCGAAAAATTCGGTAAGATTGTTGAGGAGGAAGCGGTTGATTTACACATGATGGCAATGACCTCGACCCCCCCTGTTTTTTATTGGAACGAAGGAACTATGGAAATAATTCATGCAGTTCAAGAATGGCGAAAATCCGGTTTAAATGTCTTTTTTACAATCGATGCCGGGCCAAATGTGCATATAATTTGCTTGCAGAAAGACATAGATAAAATCGACAACGAAGTAAAGAAACTGAAAAATGTTCTTTTTACAATCGAAAACAAGCCGGGCAAGGGGGCAAGACTAGCCGATAAACACCTTTTTTAGAAATGAAAAAAATAATACTGATAAAACTTGGCGGAAGCATTATTACCGATAAAAGCAAGCCATATACTAGCCGGACGGAAGTTATCAAAGATTTGGCCGGCCAGATAAAAAGCGCTTGGAATAAGGGGTACCGGTTTATAATTTCTCACGGAAGCGGTTCTTTTGGCCACACCTCCGCTTCCAAGTATAAAACTGCCGAGGGGTTAATTAACAAACAAAGTGTTTACGGGCTTGCTGTCGTTCAGCAAGATGCCCTTGCCATCAACAGGATTGTCAACAAAATTTTTTTGGAAGAAGGTCTGCCGGTTTTAAGCTTTGTTCCGTCTTCGTTTTCCTTTGCTGGAAACTCTCAACTATCAACTATTTTCGTCGAACCTATTATCGAGGCTTTGAAAATTGATGCTTTACCCTTGGTGTTCGGAGACGTAATTATAGATAGAGTTCTTGGCTGCTGCATTTTCTCCGGAGAAACAACTTTAGACAATTTGATTTCCCCTTTAATTAAGGCAGGCTATGTTATTAAGAGAATTATACAGGCAGGAAATACTGACGGAGTGTATGATAGGGAAGGGAAAACGGTGCCAAGAATTGATAACAAAAATTTCACCGACATTAAAAAATTGATTGGGAGTTCTGGTTCTGCCGATGTTACCGGGGGAATGTTGCATAAGATAGAAGAAAGTCTAAAGATGGCAGAGAAAAGTATCGATTGTTTGATAATCAACGGAGAAAAGAAAAAAGCTTTATTAAAAGCGATATTGGGAGAACCAGTTCAAGGAACCTTGGTTACAAAATAGTATGGAAGACCAAATTATTTTGGTTGACGAAAAGGATCAAGTTGTTGGGACAGCGGAGAAAATGGCCGTTCACAAAGAAGGCTTGCTTCATCGGGCATTTTCGGTGATTGTTTTTAATCCGAAAGGAGAGCTTCTTCTTCAGCAAAGGGCAAAAAGTAAATATCATTGTGGTGGTTTATGGACAAATACTTGCTGCAGTCACCCTAGGCCGGGTGAAACTATTCTCAAAGCCGCCCGAAGAAGATTATTTGATGAGATGGGTGTCGACTGTGAACTTGAAGAAATTTTTTCGTTTCAGTACCGCGTTACCTTTCCTAATGGTTTAACCGAAAACGAATATGATCATGTTTTAGTAGGTAAAAGCGATGCCTGCCCAGACCAAAACCTCGAGGAAGTCGAAGGATGGAAGTGGATGACCATAGAATTATTAAAAGCAGATATGAGAAAAAATCCGGAAATTTATACCCACTGGTTTAAGCTTTTGATTGATTTCCGCATAATTTCCGATTTTATTCCGAACAGATGAAAGAAATTGAGAACTTCATAAAAGGAAGCCTGCCAAAGTTAAAAAAATATATCTTTTCCAAAGTTTCCGATCCTCGGGAAGCAGAAGAAATTGTCCAGGAAACTTTAATCTCTGCTCATGAGTCGTACTCCTTTTTTGAAGGCAGATCATCTTTTTTCACCTGGGCCTGTGCGATTGCCAATCATGAAATTGCTGATTTCTACCGCAAGAAAAAAATTAAAACCCTTCTTTTCTCCCGTTTTCCCTTTTTAGAAGAAATTGCCCATGAAGCACTAGCCCCTGACGAAAGGCTTGAAAAGCAGGAATTAGGAAAGGAGGTGAAAAAGGTTTTATCCGAGCTTGCCGAAGGATATTCGCAGATTTTGCGACTAAAGTATTATCAGGGTCTGTCCATGACAGAAATAGCGGGTAAGCTGAAAACAACGGCGAAAGCGGTTGAATCAAAACTGTCAAGGGCAAGGGAGGCTTTTAGACTGGAATGGCGAAGGATTTCTAATTTTTAATTTCTAATGACAAAATTACAAAAATCATTAAAAAAAATTTTTAAAATATCAGCCTTTTTGGGTATTCGTGAAGGCTATCTTTTGACAAGAAATCTTTATGGAATTGCCGAACATCCGTTTTTAACAATGGGAAGGATTTATAAACAAAAGGATTTATCTCAGGGAATTTTGATTTTTGGCTTACCGGGGTATTTTTGGTTTCTGACAATTTTTTTCTTGGCAGTTTTGCGATTTTTGCTCGGAATTCGGGGTAATTTGGGTTGGGTTGCGCAAACTTCTCTGGTTTTGGTTACTTCAATAACAGCACTGCTCTTTACTTATCTTCTTTACTTCTTATTTGAAACCTTCAAAAAAATTAATAAAGGGAAATGATTAGTTTAAGAGAATTCAAAACCGTGGCCCAGCGGCGGGAGGCTTTAGAGAAAAATTTGGGGATTTCGCTTAAAAATATTGGTAACTATTCTCTCAACGAAGGTTTTGCCTCGAGCAGAAATTGTGAGAATATGATTGGCGCAGCCCAGATTCCTCTGGGAGTAGCGGGACCATTGAAAATTAAAAACAAAAATTATTTTTTGCCGTTGGCAACCACCGAGGGAGCTTTGGTCGCCTCGGTTAATCGGGGATGTCGGGCAGTAAGTCTTTCGGGAGGAGTAAGAGTGTTGGTCGAAAATATAGGTATTACCCGCGGACCGGTTTTTAAAACAAATTCTCTTTTGGCATCTGCAGAGCTTAAAAATTGGCTGGAGGAACATTTTGCTGATTTAAATAATTTGGCCAAAGAAACTTCGGGGCATCTTGAGCTTAAGAAATTGGAAACCCAGATTCTGGGCAGGAATGTTTTTATCAGGTTTTATTTCGATTCTCAGGAAGCGATGGGTATGAATATGGCCACAATTGCGGTTGACAAATTTGCTTCCTTTATCGAGAAGCAAACCGGTAACCACTGCCTTGCTCTTTCTGGTAATTTTTGCGTTGACAAAAAAGCCTCTTGGTTTAATTTTGTTTTAGGAAGAGGAAAGCGAGTTTGGGCAGAAGCGCAAATTTCGGAAAAGATCGTCGAAGAAGTTTTAAAAACTACCCCGGAGAAAATTTCTCAAGTTTGGCTTAACAAATGTTTACTAGGTTCGGCTCTTTCCGGTTCAATCGGGTTTAATGCTCATTTTGGTAATATCGTGGCCGCAATTTTTGCGGCTTGCGGTCAGGATTTAGGTCATATAACTGAAGGAAGTTTGGGAATTACCACAACAGAACTAGTAGGCAAGGATTTACATATTTCAATTTATCTGCCGGATTTACCCATAGGAACAATCGGCGGGGGAACTACCCTTGAGACGCAAAAAGAAGCCCTAAACTTGATGGGAATTAAGAATGGCAAAAAGGGAAGCAGTTTGCAGTTAGCGGGAATTATCGGAGGCGCAGTTTTGGCCGGAGAATTATCTTTGTTAGCCAGCCTAGCCGAAGGCAGCCTTGCCTTGGCTCATCAAAAGCTGACGAGAGGAAAAAATGCTTAAAAATGTAGGGATCGCAGGCTTCGGAGCCTATATTCCCGCCAACCGCTTGCCCATAAGGGAGGTGGCTGAGTTTTGGGGGAAAGACCCCCAAGATGTTGAAAGATCTCTTGGGGTAATTGAGAAAGCTATTCCTGACGCCGATGAAGACGCGGTCACGATGGCAGTGGAGGCAGGATTAAATGCCTTGAAGATGGCAAAAATTTCTCCGGAAGCACTGGAAGCGATTTATATTGGTTCAGAATCGCATCCTTACGCGGTGAATCCCAGTGCAACAATTGTTGGCGAGGCCTTAGGGGTTGGTCGAAATTATTTAGCGGCTGATTTGGAGTTTGCCTGTAAGGCAGCCACGGCCGGTATGGAGAATTTGGCGGGATTGCTTGAAGCAGATTTGATAAATTATGGACTGGTTATTGGTTCGGATGCTGCCCAGGCAAAACCTCATGATGCTTTAGAGTATACAGCCGGAGCCGGAGCCGCCGCCTTTATTTTGAGCAGAAAAAAGGAAGATTTTCTGGTCCAAATTTTGGATTTTACTTCTTATTCTTCTGATACTCCTGATTTTTGGCGCCGAGACGGAGTTCCTTATCCATCGCATCAAGGAAGATTTTCCGGTAAACCTGCTTTTTTTGCTCACGTGATTGGTGCGGCCAAAAAACTTCTTGAGAAAAACAAAATGAAGCCGACAGATTTTTCTTATTGTGTCTTTCATATGCCCAACGGAAAATTTCCGGTTGAGGTTGCTTCAAATCTTGGGTTTGAAAAAGAACAACTTGAACCGGGATTAGTAGTCAACAAAATTGGCAATCCGTATTCTGCCTCTTCTTTACTAGGTCTTTGTGCCGTTTTGGAAATTGCCAAGCCAAGGGAATTGATTTTTTTGACTTCTTACGGCTCCGGTGCTGGTGCAGACAGCTTTATTTTAAAAACAACTAAGATTTTAACCACGGCGAGAAAGAGAGTTTTGGGGATTAAGGAATATTTAAATGATAGACGCGAGATTTCTTACTCAAAGTATTTAAGACTTACGAATAAAATATGAAGATAGAGGTTTTAGGGGTAGGAACAACAAAATTCGGTGAACTTTGGGAAGTTTCACCAAGAACCTTGGTTAAAGAGGCAGTTTCCGAGGCTCTCTCCGATGCAAATCTCAAGTTAGCAAATATTGAAGCCTTGTATGTTGGCAATATGCTTTCGGGAATCTTGGGAGGACAGGAAAATTTAGGCGCTCTTTTTGCCGAAGAATTAGGGCTCTTTGTCCCTGCTTTCAAAATCGAAGGAGCTTGTGCTTCTGGAGGTTTGGCTGTTCATAATGCGATTAATAGTATTTTGGCTGGTGTTTACAAAACCGTTTTGGTTGTAGGAGTTGAAAAAATGACTGATTATAACCCGGGGGAAGTTGTTTCCGCCCTAATGGGAGCAGGCCATGACGAAGAACGATTGGCCGGGATGACTTTTCCCGGCCTTTATGCCATGCTGGCCCGCTCTTATATGGAGAAATATGGAACTACAGAAAGGGACTTGGCAGTGGTGGCAGTAAAGAATCACCACCATGCAACCTTAAACTCCAAGGCCCAATTTCAATTTGAAGTTTCCGTTGACCAAGTTTTAAAAAGTCCTTTGGTAGCTGACCCATTGAGACTTTTGGATTGTTCACCGATTTCTGATGGAGCTTCGGCAATGATTTTAGGAAGTGAAAGGCAAGAAAGAAGTAAAACAAGGAAAACAGTTTGGATTACGGCTTCTAGCGTTGCCACTGATAGTTTGGGATTGGTGGGAAGAAAAGACTTAACTTCCTTGGCGTCAGCAGTAGAAGCGGCAAGGAAAGCTTATAAAATGGCGGGAGTGAATCCGCAAGATATTGATGTGGCTGAAGTTCATGACTGTTTTTCTATCGCCGAAGTGATTGCTTGTGAAGATTTAGGTTTTTTCCCCAAAGGAGAGGCGGCGGGGGCAATTGCCAAAGGAAAAACAACACTCGGCCAGGGAAGATTGATAATTAACCCCAGCGGAGGGTTAAAAGCTTGCGGTCATCCAGTGGGAGCAACTGGGGTCAAACAAATTGTAGAGATAACCACTCAACTCCGAGGGGAAGAGGGATTAAGACAGGTTAAGGGGGCAAAAATAGGCTTGACCCACAACGTTGGTGGTTCTGGAGCAGTGGCCGTTATCCATGTTTTAAAAAATGAATAGAATTTCACCAGTTAAAATTTGGCGTCATCAAAAAGAAACTGCTTTTTTTTTAAGAAAGGAAGGAAAAATTATTTCTTGGACTTTAGTTAGGACACCGCCGGAAGGTTTCGAGAGAGAAGCGCCTTATCCGGTGGTTCTGGTCGAGTTGGAAAAAGGAAAAAGAAGGATGGGTCAGTTAGTTGATTGGCAAGATAAAGACTTGAGGGTTGGCCGAAAAGTAAAGGCTGTTTATCGACGGATTAAGCAACCAGACCCCGAGGGGATAATTCCTTATGGAATCAAATTTAAGCCGATTTAACTTGATGTTTGAGAAAAAAACGGCTTGGTGATAGAATTCGGACACACTTTGAAGTTTATGGCATTAGATAAAAATAAGATTCCCAGACATATTGCGATAATTATGGACGGTAACCGCCGGTGGGCGAAGGAACGAAGCAAGAGTATTGATGAAGGACACGAAGCAGGGGCAAAAAATTTTGATGATATAGTTAAAAAGGCCCAGGAATTGGGGGTTAAGCATTTAACTGTATATACGCTATCAACAGAGAACTGGCGGAAAAGAAGCGTAAGCGAAGTAAGGGGGATTTTTGAGCTTTTGCTTAGAATTTGCCAGGAAAAGAAAAAAGAATATCAGGAAAGAGGAGTAAGACTTTTTGTTTTGGGCAATTTTCAAGCCTTTCCCCGCAAGGTTGCCAGAGCAATTGCGGAAGTTTTAAAAATTGTTTTAAAACACGAGCGGATTAAAGTAAATTTGGCTTTGAATTACGGGGGTAGGGACGAAATTGTTAGAGCAGTTCAAGAAATTATTAAAGAGGGAATTTCTCCAGAGAAAGTTAACGAAGAGGTGATCTCCAACCACCTTTATACCAACGGTCAACCGGATCCGGACTTAATTATTCGCACCGGTGGAGAAATCCGGCTTTCAAATTTCCTTCTTTGGCAGATGAGTTACTCCGAGCTTTATTTTACCGACACTCTGTGGCCAGACTTCGGACCGTCGGAATTAGTTAAAGCTATTCAGGAGTATCAAAGAAGGCAGAGAAGATTCGGGAAATAATTAAAAAATCTGTATTCCCAAAATGTACTCCATAATTTGTACTATCCAGTAGCTCACAAACAGAAGTAAAAAACCCACCAGCGCATTTGTAATTTTCCCTTTGGCTTCGACCAGACCCTTTTCATCATTAGCAGCCGTCATCATATGAAACCCGCCATAGATCAGATAAAACAAAAGTAATAGACCGGCAATAACATAAAGATAAGGAAGAATAAGAGTAATGATTGAACCAACACTGGAAGCTCCGCCTTTAAAAGTAGGATTTAAATTGGGGATGGCGTTGAATAAAGCATTGAAATCAATTGATCCGGTTGACTGGTGAGAGGGTGGGGGGATGGAAGTAGGACTGTTGCAAAAACCATTTGAGCCACAAACAACACCAGTTGCGTGACATTTAGGTTCAGTAGAACAACATTGTTGTCCTACTCCTCCACAGATGGTTGTCTCTGGGACACAGGAATTTCCCTGGCAGATCATTACTGATCCATTGTAGGGAGAGACACATTTTGGTTCTGTGGGACAACAGTTTTTAAGAGGCATTCCACAAGACGGGGTTGCTGTTGGGGGGTTACCGCAATAACCACTATTGCAAGTTTCAGAAGGAATACATTGAGGATTTGGACTTGAGCAGCAAGGTAAGGGATGTTTGCCGCACATCGTACCTCCTTGTTTGCAATAGCCACCTTGACATTTCCAGTCCGGAAAATTGCAGCAAGGTTTACTGGCATCACAAGATCTTGTATTTTCATAACAATCTTGGGCCATTATTGGGTGATCGCTAAAAAGCAGAAGTAAAAGAAAACTAAGTGATATTACTGTGAAAAAGATTCTTTGTGTGATTTTCATCTCTTTTTAAAACCCAGGGATATGTAAAATATCTACACCGATTAATTTTAGTAGGAAGATTGACAGGATTATAAAGAGAAGCCCAGATAAGGCGCTGGTAATAAGTTCTTTCCCCGCTTGAGCTTTTTTGGGATCGCCGGCAGAAGTAATAACTTGAAAAGCCCCAAAAGCCATTAATAAAAAAGCAATTCCGGAGGCAATAAAAACAACTTTAGATAAAATCCAACCGGCAAACGAGTTTAAACTACCCATGGGGATACAGCCAATCGCAGTTATTACGCCATCGTTTTTATTACCCGTTCCTGGGTCGCAACTAGGGACGGGAACACATTTCGAATTACAAATGAATGGTATAGAACCGACACCAACACTCTCTCCAGTAACTTTCCATGTTTCACACTTAAAATTTGTCGGACATGGATCTACGTCTTCTTTAACTTGGCATTTGTCTGTAACTAAGTTATATTCACAGCCGCAAGAACCTACGCATAAACCGTATACAGACAAGGGTATTTTCAGGGAAAATATACACAAAATGGTAAAAAACAAAACGACCAAAAAAAATATCCTCTGCATTTCTTAAATCATATCATAGTTATTGGAAGAGGAGAAAGAGTTAATCTATTGCGAAATGAGAGAATTAAATCAGTACTGCTGAGAGACTTCCTTTGCTTTGGGCGAGAAGGAAATCCTTTTGAGGAACCAGACGGGTAGGTTGATCGGGAAGAGGAATAGTAGAGAGGAGTGCACCTGTTTCTGGGTCAAGGACAGTCAAAGCCCGCCCGTTACCATAAATAACTTTATCGTGAAATATAATCGCCTCATGAGTTACCTGAGAAAGTTCTAAACGCCACTTGCGTCCACCCGTTGCCGGATCAAGGCCAAACAAAAAAGGAGGAGAAGAATCAGGATTGTTATATTCCGCAATAAGAGTATTTTTTGAAATTCCTACTAAGTGGCTGATGCGAAGATCATCGTTCTCCCATCGCTCCTTCCCGCTCGCGACGTCAATACCGTGGGTATAGCCCAGATTCTCATTACTCAAGATGGCTGTCCCTTCAATTTCTCCAACGAGAGTAAAACCTAAGTGGGCTACGTCTGGTCTACTCAAGAGTTCATTTCCTGTCTGGCGGTCAAGAATACTCAGCTCACCTGAACGGTAAATGGCATAAACCGCAGTGGGGGAAACCAACACAACTTGCTCGTATTTGCCTTTCCCCTGGCTACTATGCCAAACTTCTCTACCGGAGTCAAGATTGATGGCAACTACAACAGGCAGCCAATGCCCAGGCTCTGTACTGGTGTCTTTTAGACAAAAGAGCTGGTTTTCTGTAAAATGGGCTTTCTCTATGTTGGCGAGGGCATCAACGTGCCCTATGTCGCCTGGGAATGGGAATACACCCTCCTCAAGGGCCCATTTCTCTTTCCCTGTCGTGGGATCCACTCCCCTGATGTAGTCTTGCGCTGAGGCATACCCATATGGGACGATAATAATCGTTGATTCGCTCTGAATATAGTTTTTAAAGAATGAGCGATGTGGAGAATTTTCCCACCAAAGAATCTGTCCTGTTTTTTTATCAATTGATAAAAGAGAAGAACACCCTAGGCAGTTGCCCTTATCTTCAAGTGGTAAATGCACTGTCTGCTTGCCGATCATCATAGGAAATGACACCTCGATGCTGTCACTTACTCCGGGTACTACCTTCCATTTTGTTTGACCAGTCTGCGTATCTAGAGCATAAAGCCGTTTGTCATACCGAACCATATAGACAGTCTCTGGTTCGGCACCATAAACTATTCCGCGTTCTTCCCATTGCCAAAGTTTTTTCCTCGTGGCTAAGTTAAAAGCAGCCGGGTAACCCTCGGGAGTGGCCAAGAAAAGTTTGTCTTGGTTTACGAAAAACGCTTCGCGCTTTTTTGAAGAAAAAAGCAACTCTTGAGTCCAAAGGATTCCTTGTTTTACTTCTTTTGTCTCGGCAGGGGTTGGTTTTGTTGGCTTTGTGGGGGTTGGCTTTATCTCAATGGGGGTTGGTTTTGTTGGAGCTAGTTTTGTTGGTGGTAGGGCTATCCCTGTTGGTAGTTTGGGTGTTTTTTCAGTCGAAGTCGCCCGATTTTCGATTGCGCAACCACTAACAAGAAAACCAGCAGTTCCTAAACCAGCCAATTTAAGAAAATCTCGCCGTGAGATTTCTTTACTCATCTTGGCCTCACTCTACACCAAAAATTACCTTTGTCAAGTAAATTTTGTTAAAATTACGTGGTATCACAAATCTCAAATGTCAAAATTATTTAAATTTTTAGTTTTAGGTTTTGTTTTTGAGTTTTTAGTTTTAGGTTTTAGGTTTTATGCCAAAGCCCAGTGTCCCGCCACGGATTTTGATTGTCAGATCGCCGAGCTGCAAAAAGAATATGACTCTCGAAAAGACGCGCACGAAAAAAATGTTTCCGATTTAGAATCTTTTAAAAAACAATTAGCGAACATCAGTTACAAACTTGCCGATTTAAATAAAAAATTAAAACAGACGGAAAAAGAAATCATTCTAAGAGAGACCGAACTTGAAGCTCAAGTAGAAATTCTTTCCGACCGGCTGCGGGATATTTACAAAAAAGAAAGGGAATTTACGGTCTTAACCTTACTTTTTTCTGCCAGATCGGTGGCGGATTTTAATCAGGGTTTAACCTTGCGCCGGACTTCGGCCCAGCAGGATTGGCAGCTGATAACCGGTATTTCCCAAAAAATTTCTTCCCTGAAAAACGACAAAGAAACTTTGAAAAAAAATCAGGCCTCTTTGTCCGGACTTCAGGCCCAGGTGGACAAGCAGGCCGATTTTTTAGAGGGCGAGGTCAAGAAAACGGAAACTTTCTTCGGTCAAATTAAGGCCAAACAATCCGAACTTCTGGCTTTAAAAGCCGGCGGTTTTTCTACTTCGGTCGGCGATGTTCCTCCTGCTGATGATCCCGCTTCCCGGCCGGATTATAATCCCGGTTTTTCCCCGGCGTTTGCGGTTTTTTCCTTCGGTGCACCCCACCGTAAGGGAATGAGTCAATACGGCGCTTACGGCCGAGCCAAAGCGGGACAATCCGTCGAAGACATACTGCGGGCTTATTACGGCGGGGTTGAAATTAAAAAAGATTATTCGACGGGAATAAATATTCGGGTGAGCGGTTATGGAACCGTTGATATTGAAACGTACGTAAAGCGGATTTACGAAATGCCCTCTTCTTGGGGGGACAACGGCGGATTTGAAGCCTTAAAAGCCCAAGCGGTGGCCGCCCGGTCTTATGCCTTGGCTTATACCAACAACGGTGCCGGCTCAATCTGTGCTACCGAGTCCTGCCAGGTTTATAAACCGGCCAATAAAGGGGGTAAATGGGAAGAGGCGGTTAATGCTACCAGAGGTTGGGTTTTGATGGCCGGAGGTAAGCCCTTTTCCGCCTGGTACGCTTCCACTGCCGGCGGATACACTTTTTCTTACTCCCACAACGGTCATTCTACCCCCGGTCTTTGGGATACTCCGAGCGGAAGAGGGGGTTGGACAAGCCAAGCTTACGAAAAAACCGCCGAATCGCCCTGGTTTTATAAAGCCTGGTATAAAACTCGTTCCGGAACTACTTATGGCCGTTCTCATCCTTGGCTGAACGAAGAAGAATTTAGCGATATTATTAATGCCCTTTTGGTTTACAAAGGCAATTCTTCCGATGTTGTTCATCTTTCTTTTCTTGAAGCCGGTGTTTCGGATACTTGGGACAGGGGAAAAGTTAAAAGCGAAGCGGGGAAATACGGCGGGCCGGTAGCTAAGATCAACGGTTCGCCCGAAATTATTTACTCGGACGGCGGTTCGACCGCCAAAGTTTATTTGGAAACGGATAAGGGCCGAAAAGAATTTTCCGGCGAAGAATTTAAATATATTTTTAATCTGCGCGCACCCGGTGCCATCGGCATCAAATCCAGCCTTTTTAATATTATGAGAAAATAGACTATAATAAAATTAGAAATTTGTAAGTATGCCTGATCTTTATACATCCAATCAGCCGAAAAGCCGGCCCCTTATTGAAAAAACAACGGAGCGGAATTTTTTGCCTCCCCAAAGTGGTCATTCTTTATCTTCGCTTTTAGTTTTGCCCAAAAAGAGCGTCCGTTTTGATACTCAGGATCCGGAAGAAGAGATTCTTTTGATATTACGACGCCATTGGATAACTAATTTGCCCTGGTTTTTTATGGCGCTGGTTTTATTTTTCGCCCCGGCTGTTTTGACTTTTTTTCCCCTGCTTTCTTCTTTTCCTGAAAAATACCGTTTTGTTTTTGTAATTATCTGGTATTTGATAACCCTGATGTTTATTTTTGAAAAATTTTTATCCTGGTTCTTTAATATGACCATTATTACCGACGAGCGGATTGTGGATATTGATTTTACTAATTTGACGACCAAAAAAATCTCCGACTGCGAACTGGATAAAATCCAGGATGTCTCTTTTAACAATTCCGGTGCTTTCGGGACGATCTTTAATTACGGCAATGTCATGGTGCAAACCGCCGCCGAGATTGTGGAATTTGTTTTTGAAGATGTTCCCCGGCCGGCAAAGGTGGCGGAAATACTGCAAAGATTGAGAACGGAGGAAAAAATTGAAGCCCTGGAGGGGAGGATCAGATAAATTATGGATAATCTTATAAGCTCAATCTTGAATTTTAACATTTGGAATATTGCCAAAATATTTGTTTTGATCGGTTTAGCGGTTTATGTTGTTTTCGCTTTCATTGTGGTTCGGCAGGTAAAGCTTATGACCGAGGTGGTTTCCGGAATTTTGACCGGAATTCTACGGTTCGTTTCCTGGATTCTTTTTTTGTTTTCTGTTTTTATTTTTTTGTCCATTCTGCTATTGCTCTAAAAAGCCAAGTCTAATGAAAATTAACTTTGCGCTGCAAAGCGCCAAAATTGTCGGCACTCCCAGCAGTTTTTGCTGGTCGCAAACACACTCCTTTTTTCCCCAGGAGAGTCAAAAAAAAGAAAAAAGAGGTGACTTGCTGGCGGTTTTGGTAATTCAGGGATTAAGAGAGGGAATTGAGGCGGTCGCTGCCGGCCGGGAGGTATTGGGTCGCTTGCACGAAGAATATTACGGTAATCTTGAAGGATCGGCTTTTGAAAAATTAGGCGGGGCGGTTAAAAAAGTTTGTCAGGAACAGGAAGGAGTAGACGTTGTTGCCGCCGCTCTGATAGGAGAAGTGATCTATCTGGCGATTTTCGGCAAGGGAAAAATTTTGCTCAAAAGAGAAGGTAGACTGGGCGTGGTTCTTTCCGGCGACGGCAATTTGATTACGGCCAGCGGTTTTATAAAAGATAACGACCTGGTTATTTTGGGTTCGGAAAAATTTTTTGAATCAACCGGGGGAGAAGTTCTAAAATCAGCCCTGGAAAGCAACGAACTGGATCAGGCGGTTGAACTTCTGGCGCCGGCGATTTTAGGCCAAGAGGAAAGGGCGGACGCGGTGGCAATCTTGGGTTTGTTTAAAAAAAACCAGGAGGAAATTCAATTTGAAGAAATACCTTCACCGGAACCGGAAATCCAAGAAGAAAAAACCACCCCCTCTTTTTTTAAAAACAGAATTTTTGTCCGCAATAAAGAGTTTGCTTCTAAAAAAAGATTTTATTTTATTCTTTCTTTGGGGTTGCTCGTTGCTTTGGGGTTGAGTTTTGTTTTCGGAATTAGAAAAAGTTATGAAACAAAGAAAAAAGCGGAAGTAAGGTCTCTGCTTTCTTCGGCGGAAGAAAAATTCAATCAGGGGAAAATTCTTTTTACAACCGATCCAAAACAGGGCCGGTCATTGGCGGAGGAAGCAAAAGAAATTGCCCAAAAGGCGATTTTGGTTAAGGGTGATTCCGGTGAGGCGGAGTTGGTCAAAAAACAGATTGAAGACTTTCTTTCTTCTTCACAGCAGGAAATTATTTTAAGCGACATTCCGACTTTTATGGATTTGAATCTTATTCAGGACGGGGCGATGGGAGTTTCTTTGGCGGTTATTGACAAAAACCTGGTGATTTTGGATTCAGACAAGAAGAAAGTTTATCTTTTGGATTATGAAAAGAAATCCCAGGCGATTTATGATGTTTCGGGGGGGGAGAGCAGACTGCTGGCTCCTTTTAACAATAAAATTATGGCTTTCTCGGACAAGGGAATTGAAGAAATCGATCTTAAAAGTAAATCAGTCTCCTTGAAAATTAATAAAGACGGGGACTGGAAAGAAATTGTCGGTCTTTCTTCTTTCGGGCAAAGCCTGTATCTGCTGGATAGTGCGGGAGGCAATCTTTGGCGGTATCCGGCCGACGGAAACGAATTTGGTGGTAAAAGAAGCTGGTTTGTCGGCTCGCCGCCGGATTTGTCAAACGCAGTATCGATGATGGTTGACGGTTCAATTTGGGTTCTGCAAAGCAGAACTTCAGATTCGAATGCGAGTATTTTGAAATTTAATTTAGGGAAACAAGAGGGTTTTTCTTTGTCTAAGATGCCCGAACCTTTCGGCGAACCGGCGAAAATTTATACCTCAACGGAGACGCAAAATTTATACGTTTTGGATAAGGGCAAGGGTAAAATTTTTGTCATTGCCAAAAACGGCGAGTTTAAAATTGCCTACAGTTGGGAAGAAATAAAACAGGCTGATGACTTGGTGGCGATAGAAGCAATAAAGAAAATTTTTCTTCTTTCGGGAAGCAAAATCTATGAGATTGGAATGAAATAGGGTAAAATAGGCTCGTGAAGATAACAAACCGCTATGTCAATTATGAATACCAGCTTTTTGATAAGTTTGAAGTTGGCGTGGTTTTGTCCGGGGCGGAAGTAAAATCATTATTTTTGGGTCACGCGGTTTTAGACGAAGCCTATGTAAAATTTGTGGGGAATGAGCTTTTTCTGCTCAACGCCCATATTCATCCGTATTCGTACGCCGATACGCGGAAAATAGACCCGAAGCGGACCCGTAAACTCCTTTTGCACAAAAAAGAGCTCCTGGTCCTGCAGTCTAAAATGAAGCAAAAAAACTTGATATTGGTGCCTATTGCGTGGTATAATAAGGGCCATCAAATCAAGCTCGAAATCGCTTTGGCCAAGGGTAAGAAAAAGTGGGAGAAAAAAGAAGCAATCAAGAAAGCTGATTTGGTCAGGGAAACACAGGAAGTTTTAAAATTAAAAATTTGTTAAGGGGATGACTGGTATCGACGGGAAGCGCTCTTTTAAAAATGCAAGCCTCCTTTGAATAACAGGAGTAAAACAGATTCAAAAAAACAAAAGACAATTCTTACGAAGTGTCTCCCAATGTTGACGGTTTTGCCGTTAACTACGCTTTCGCGTAAAAGGGCATCTATTAAGTTTTTTCTTGCCGGAGCTTTTTGGGTGTAAACAAAGACAAGGCGCAGATAGTTAGTTTGCCGAACACTAACTATTCAAGTTTGAGTTTGGCAACCTTTAGTTTTCCAGACTAACGGATCAGACTAAGGGCAAAAAAGTTAGTCTAAGCTTGTAGATGTTTTAAAAAGTTCTTTTCGGATTCCGGTTCAATTCCGGACATCTCCACTTGGTGCTAAACTTAATTTAATGAACCTTCTGGATCTTCTTTTTCCCAAAATTTGCCTGGGATGTGGAAGTCAAGGCGGTTATTTTTGTATAGAGTGCAAACAGAAAATCAGAAAAACATATCAGATTTGCCCTATTTGTAGTAAACCGAGCCCTTTTGGCCGAACTCACAATTTTTGTTTGACCAAATTTTCCCTGGAGAGCCTTTTTTCTTTTTTTGCCTATGGGGGAATAATCAGAGAGGCGATTCACAAATTAAAATATAAACTGGTGACGGATTTAGAGCAGGAGTTTTGGCGGTTGATTAAAGATGAAATCGGAAAAAAGGAAATAGAAATGACTGTCTTAAATCAAAATTTAAAAATAGAAAAACCGACTGTTGTTCCAATTCCTCTTTATTGGTATAAGCAAAATTTACGGGGATTTAATCAATCTTCGCTCTTTGGAAAAAGAATTGCTTGTCTGTTTGATTTACCGTTTTCGGATAAAATACTTGTTCGAGAAAAAAATACTGTCTCGCAAACAAAATTAACCCAAAAAGAAAGAGAACAAAATATAAAAGGCATTTTCTCTCTCGCCCCTGATATCTTAATCTCTCAAGATCTTAATATCTTATTAATTGATGATGTCTGGACCACCGGTTCGACCATGAAAGAAGCAGCCAGGGTTTTAAGAGGGGCAGGGGCAAAAAAGGTCTGGGGATTGACGGTAGCGAGGTAGTTTTAAAGCTGGATTTCTGTTAAAATAGCTTGAAATTGGAGGAGTCGCATAGCCCGGTCCATTGCGGAGGTTTGCTAAACCTCTGAGGCGCAAGTCTCACGCGGGTTCGAATCCCGCCTCCTCCGCCCAAGGAGAGGTCGCATAGTGGTCGAGTGCTCTTGTCTTGAAAACAAGTGTCATCGCAAGATGACCGCGAGTTCGAATCTCGCCCTCTCCGCCAGTTGATTTTTCTTCCCTGTTTGTATTATCCTTAACTTATGTCCGAAGATAGATCTCTTGATAATTCTCCCGTAGAAGTGATTCCTTCAAAAGAATTAAAGGTTTTATATACCTGGAACGCACCGGTTAGGCCTTTTAAAAGGCGAGATAAAGAATTTTGGACAACCGTAATTGCGATCGTCTTTTTAGTTGCTTTAATCTTATTTTTTGTCAAGGAATGGTTTTTGATTGCGGCGATTATTTCCTTGACTTTTGTTTATTATGTTCTTTCTACGGTTGAGCCGGAAGAAATGGAGTATAAAATTACAAATCGAGGGATTATTTATGCCGGCCAGACTTATGTTTTTGAAAACATCAGCCAGTTTTGGTTTTCGGAAAAATACAGCCAAAAAGCGGTTAATTTGGAATTGCGGGGTGGAGGATTGGTTGGCAGAATTACTATCCTTCTTGGCAAGGGAGATCAGGCAAAAATTAAAGAAATATTGCTGAAATATTTAATTGAAGATGAAGTAAAGCCTAATTTTTTGGATAACGCCAGTAAATGGCTTTCGGAAAAAGTGCCTTTAGAAGGTGAAAAGAAAACCATTCCTCTAAATCCTTCCAAGTAACTTCCAAGCCTGTTTTTTGTTATAATTACGTAGTTTACCCTGAGTGAAGTCGAAGGGCGCCCATAGTTTAACGGATAAAACATCAGGTTGCGGACCTGAAAACTGGAGGTTCAATTCCTCCTAGGCGCACAAAAGTAATCAAAATTATCGGCAAAAACGTGAGGTTTTAGAAAAGAATAAAGTTAAATTTTTGCGCGAGCAAGTGGAAGATCGCAAAAATTACCTATTAGGGAAATAGTTGGAAAAAACCGCAAGGTTTGTTACATGAGGAGAGTGGGCAGGACGGCAATGCGTTAGTTTCGAAAACTAATGTCCGTAAGGGCTAACAGGTTCGACTCCTGTACTCTCCGCCCCGCCCCTATAGTTTAATGGATAAAGCGTCAGGTTCCGGACCTGAAGATTGAGGGTTCGACTCCCCCTGGGGGCACTCGCTACTCTCCCTTTTTATTTTTGAGGGGTTTTTAAAGGGTTAATGAATATTTCTTCCCAGCTTGGGGCTTGATCGCGCTGATCCCAGAATATCTGAGCAAGAATTGCTCTTAATTTCATTCCCGGTAGTTCTTCGTTATCACTTTTTGCAGCAGCTTTTGCCTCTTTTTTTAGAGTGGATATTTCTCGACCTAAATCTTTCCGTAATACTGGTCCGGAACTCCATGTGTACGGATAGTCTTCTCCGGCCTTTACAGTAATAAATAATAAATTTGGGCCATATTTTTCTTTTAATTCAGCCGCTTCCAGTTGTGCTCGCAATGCTTGGGGATGCTCTCCCGCTTCTGGCCTAAAAGGTACAACTATCGCCCGAATCGATCGCCATTCGGGGAAATCAGTGCCGTCTACCACATATCCATAGGGAATCTCGACATATCTTGCAACAATTGGATGTCCACCGTCGAACTTATGCGCAAAGTACCTTGGGTTTTCGTATAAAAGTTCTAACCCTTTGTCAAACAACATCTGTTGTGTAGTGTCAACAAATCGGGAAAGTCTTGCTCGAGAAGGTTGGCGTTCTGTCATATTTTTTCGTTAATAAGTAATAAATATTATATTTGTATATTATATACTATTTTGCAAGCCTCGCTTTTTGCTTCAAAATAGGATAAAATCTTTCTTATTTAGAAGAGGTCGCATAGAGGCCTAGTGCGTTCGCCTGGAAAGCGGATATAGTCGCAAGACTATCGCGGGTTCGAATCCCGCCCTCTTCGCTAGAGATACTTATTAATGATTGAAACACACCCCTTTGGCAGTTTTGTACCGCAAGATGCCCATTATTTGATTTTGGGCAGTTTTACAGGGAAACTGGGAGATGGTTATGACTGGTTCTATTGCTCGAAAAGAAACCAGTTTTGGCCCATATTGGAAGTTGTTTATGGCATTAAATTGCAAAACAAGACGGAGAAACAAAAGTTGTTTAATCGGTTGGGAGTGGCGATTACCGATATTGTTCTAAAATGTGAGCGTAAGACGAACAATAACCTGGATATGAACCTGACAAATATTGTTTATAATACCCAAGCGATTGTTAATATTCTTCAAAAAAATAAGGTTAAAATTATCTTTTTTTCAAGTAGATTTGTAGAGCATCTGTTTAAAAAACAGTTTAAAGAGCTTGTCAAATTTTATTCTGAAGTTAAACTGATTACTTTGCCTTCCCCTTCACCTCGTTACGCCACAATGAGTAAGTTAGAAAAAATTACTCGGTACAAAGAATTATTACCAAGATTGAAGATTTGTTAAAATAAAATCACATATGGAAAATTTTGAAGCCGCGCCGCCAATAATCCGGCCAGCCAACATGGAACCTTTTTTGCGGAGAGTGCCACCAATCAAAGGTGTATTTTCTCCCGATGAAGAAGTGCAAAAACTTTGGTCAGTGCCTAAAGAAAAAAGAAGAGAGGCAGTGTTGGCATTCAGAGGTAAGTTGGCCAGACAGAGAGAAGCGTGGGCGTTATGTAGAACAACTATCGAAGAAAAAATTGAAGCCAACCCCGATGTTCCAAGAGAAGAAATGGTTGAAATAATTGGCCAATTTGCTTCAAATTATGGCTTTGCGGAATCACATACTCAGCTTGCGGAAAAATTAATTGATGATTACATTCTTGCACACAAAAGAGTCGTGGAGGTCAGAGAAAAATATCCCGACGAAATTGCTTTAATAAACAGACTAACCGGAATGAAATTTACAAATGCCGATGCCGGGGATTTCAATGTTTCGGTTGGACCAATGTCAATCGATATATCGTGTTCCGGATTTAACGCACGAAGGATGCGCGAAAGATCAAAGGACCCGGTTGTAGGCTTTGAGCGGGGAGGCTTTGCCTCAGAGAGTAACGACAGACCGCCTATTTATTACACAGTCATAGATGCTGATAAAGCAGATTCTTATTATCCCTATCATCCATTAAAACACGAACATGAGCATGAGAAAAACAAGTTATTAAAACCTATATCATATCCACGCGGAATCGGATTTTTTGGACATCAAGTTCTCGAAAAAGCTTTACGGTTTGAAAGAAAGTTTGAACATGAGTTGTGGAAAAGGTATTTCCTCTCAAAAGATACACAACAAAAGTCTTTTTTTCGGGAGGAATATATGAAAATGAAAAGGGAGGAAGGTCTTGATAAAGCGAAGGATGAAATAGTGTCTTGTCTTAAGGACAGAAGCTTCTCGGGACTTAGAAACGAATTAGGGAGACTATTTTTCTCAAAAGAGGGTTCATACGACTACTTAGCAGATTTGAGAAATTGGGAAAGAGGGAAGGATGATCCGTTATGGAAAGAAACTTCGCAGAAACTTTTAGTTGATGAATATAGGGCAATTATTGAAAGTGCCGTTGATCATTTCGGTCAGTTGATATACAGCGGTTATACAAAAGAAGAAGCAATCGCTTTATTGTTTGATAAACCATTATCAAACTGGCCTAAGACGGTCAGAAGGCTGTTATCGAAGTAAATACGCACCGCCTGTCTGTGTTAAAATCAGCTTGCAATGGACCAGATAGAAGAAATCCGCTCAAAGATTGACCTGGTGGCTTTTATTTCCGAAACTGTTCCTCTAAAAAAGGCCGGCCGTAATTTCAAAGGGCTTTGTCCTTTTCATACCGAAAAAACGCCTTCCTTTATCGTTTCCCCGGAAAGACAAATTTGGAAATGTTTCGGCTGCCAAAAGGGAGGGGACGCCTTTGGTTTTTTAATGGAGATTGAAAGGATTGAATTTGGAGAGGCGCTGCGGATTTTGGCCAAAAAAACCGGTGTTGTTTTGCAAAGTTACCGGCCGAGCCAGTCCGAATCGGAAAAAGATAAACTTTATCAAATAAATCACCTGGCGGGAGAGTTTTTTCATTATTTACTGCTTAATCACCAAGCCGGGAAGAAGGCCTTAAACTATATTTTACAAAGAGGTATTTCCAAGCAGTCACTGGAAAAATTTAAATTGGGTTATGCTCCGGCAATGTGGGACGGGCTGCAAAGATTTTTGGTCGGTAAAAAAGGTTATAAGGTTGAGGATTTGGAGAAATCCGGTCTGATAATTGCGGTAGACGATAAGCGGTCAGCTATAAGCCGTTATTATGATCGTTTTCGTGACCGTTTGATGTTTCCGCTGTCGGACCATCGGGGAAATGTCGTTGGTTTTGCGGGAAGAGTTTTGGATCCGGAGGTTAAAGAAGCCAAATATGTCAACACTCCGGAAACCGCCGTTTATCACAAAAGCGATCTTTTGTTTCCCTTAGATATTACCAAAGAAGAGATTAAAAAAGAAAATTGTGCCATAGTGGTGGAAGGAGAGCTTGATGCGATTTCTTCTTATCAGGTCGGTCTTAAAAATGTGGTGGCGATAAAAGGATCTGCGCTGTCAGAAGAACAATCTCGTTTACTAAAAAGGTTTTGTGAAAATGTGGTTTTGTCGCTTGATGCGGATGTGGCCGGCGATATGGCGAGCCGGCGGGGGATTGAGATCGCAGACAAGACGGGGCTGAACTTGAAGGTTTTAACCCTGGGGAAATACAAAGATCCGGACGAGGCGGCGCAAAAAGAACCCGACTATTTAAAACAAAGATACAACCAGGCCCAAAGTATCTACGATTTTTTTATTGACTCCGCTTTTAAAAGATACCGCGGAGCGACAGCCGAGGAAAAAAAGAAGATCGGCCAGGAAATTGTCCCGGTTCTTTCAAAAATTGAGGATGAGATTGTTAAAAATGTTTATGTTAAAAAACTTTCCGACCGACTGGAAGTAAATGAAGAGGCCATTATTCTTCAAATTGAAAAGTCCGTTCAAAAGTCTCCGGTTTTGCCGGCGGTAAAACCAATCAGTCCGCCAACGGTAAAAAGCCGAAGCTTATTGCTGGAGGAGTATTTTTTGGCCTTAATTTTTCAGAGTAAACAATTTGACGAGCTGATAAAAAAAGAAAAGGTTATGATTTCGGAACCGGCGTATCAAAAAATTACCCAGTATTTGGGAGATTATTTGCAGAGCAGTAAAAAGTTTTCTCCCCAATTTTTCTTTAAAACTCTGCCGGCGGAGCTTAAAGACGCTTACGATAAACTGTACTTAATTGATTTTGGGGAAAGGATTGATGACGAAGACTGGGTGGCCAGGGAAATTCAAAAAACCAAAATCCTGATGGAAACTCTTTTGGTTAAAGAAGACCTGCGGCAAACCTTGTCGGTTCTTAAACAAGGCGGCAAAGACCAGGCAAATAACCCCGATCTTGACCAAAAAGTTTTAAATTTAACCAAAAAACTTAACGATTTGGAAAAAAGAGCTTTGGCCCTTTAATTTTAAGCCTGAATGAAGTAAAATTATGCCATGGCCGGCAAAAAAGTCCCCCAAAAAGAAAAACCGATAGAACCGGTTGCTGATTCTCCAAAACTGACGATGGAGAGCCGCCTGGTGAAAAAATTAATTGAAAAAGCCAAAAAACAGGGGTTTATCACTCAAGAAGAGGTTTTGGAGGTTTTTTCTTTTGCCGAAGATTATTTGGACGTACTTGATGATTTTTATGCCCAATTACTGGAAGAAGGGGTTGATATTTTTGAAAATATCGGCGAAGAAGACCTGAAAGAAGGGGAAAAAATTGTCCGGGATTTAACCAAAGAGATTGACGTCTTGGCCGCCCTGGAAGCGCCGACCGTTTCCGATCCGGTAAGAATGTACTTGCGGGAAATCGGCCGGATTCCCCTTTTAAAAGCGGCGGAAGAAGTTGACCTGGCGCAAAGAATTGAAAAAGACGATTTGAAAGCAAGGAAAAAGTTGGCGGAATCGAATCTTCGGTTGGTCGTTTCAATCGCCAAGAGATATGTCGGCCGGGGATTGACCTTGCTTGATTTGATTCAGGAGGGGAATCAAGGATTGATTCGGGCGGTCGAAAAATATGATTGGAGAAGGGGATTTAAATTCTCAACCTATGCCACCTGGTGGATTCGGCAGGCGATTACCCGGGCAATTGCGGATCAGGCAAGAACGATTCGTGTTCCGGTCCACATGGTGGAAACGATAAACAAGTTGGTCCGCACTTCGAGAAAATTAATGCAGGATTTAGGCCGTGATCCGACGCCGGAAGAAATCGGTAAGGCGATGGAAATTTCCGCTTCTAAAGTTAGAGAAGTTTTGAAGATTTCCCAAAGCACCACCTCTTTGGAGGCGCCGGTTGGCAACGAAGAAGATTCCCTTTTGGGTGATTTTATCGCGGATGGTGCGCCTTCGCCGATCGAGACCGCCTCAAAACAATTGCTGAAAGAAAACATTAAGGAAGTTTTGAGCACTCTTTCTTCAAGGGAAGCCAATGTTTTGGTTTACCGCTTCGGACTGGAAGGGGGGAGGCCGATGACACTTGAAGAAGTGGGAAAAAAATTCGGGGTGACCCGCGAGCGCATCCGCCAAATAGAAGCCAAAGCACTACGAAAACTCAAACATCCTTCGAGAAGGAAAAAATTACAGGATTATTTAGAATAATAACCCAAATGTACAAGGTAGAATTGACGAGTGGATGAGAAAGTATTTGATATAAGGGAAAGAAGTTTTAATTTTGGCATTTAAATCTAAAAATAGTATACTTGGAATATGAGCCCTAGAGAAAGGCTTTGGCCTGGTCCTAGCATCAGCTTGGAAAAGGAAGCCCAACGTGTCCAAAAGAGAGGTGATTTTGAGGATTGGAGCACTCAACACGAGCGCAGAAATAATGGTTCTTCTCCAGCATCGCCAGAACTTCCAAGGACTAACCTTAAAGTCTATTATCGAACCGGTGATGGAATTTTGGTAAAAGGAGTTGAATTGGCAGAGGGTATTCTTCCTGTAAATCTCCAAGAAACAACCCCTTCTTTATTTGAAAGAGCAAGGAAAGAATTGAAGTTACTTTTCAAACGGTGAATAGTACACCCGGAAGGTGTCTAGAGTTTTTCTGCTCTAGGGACAATATTGCTTAATTTAAAAGGAAATTACCTTCTAGGAGGAGGTTGGGTTTTTAAACCTTCTGGAGAGGAAAAAAAGGAAGGTTGAAAAAATAGTCAAGAAAGGTATAATTTACATCTGTAATTGTAAATTGTACATTGTACATTCTAAATTTAGGTTACGTTCCCCTGTAGCTCAACGGTAGAGCGCTCGCCTGTTAAGCGATCGGTTCGAGGTTCGAATCCTCGCGGGGGAGCCATCTTTCGCCAAGGTCACTTACGCTACAAAGCTTCAGCGACGTAGCGCTTCAGATGGCCTTGCTACGAAATTAAAGTTTGTGTTTTACACATACATTTTAAGAAGTTCAAAATCCAAGATTTTTTATTATGGTCAAACCAGCGATTTAAAAAAGAGGCTGAAGGAGCACAATAGTGGTCTTTCTGTAGCAACAAAACCACACATTCCTTGGATGCTGGTATGGTATTGTGCATTTCCAACTGCAAAACAAGCAAAGGATTTTGAACTTTATTTAAAATCTGGTTCGGGGAAAGCGTTTGCTTATAAAAGATTGGTATCTGAAGTTTTGGCAAAAGATACCACACGAGATAAAGGTACTCCGAAGCTGTCCTCCGCATAAAGCTCTGGACAGCGTAGGATACCTCGCGGGGGAGCCAGTTAGCACTTAATCCATAAATACCGGGGTGTGAAGCTATATCACATCTGGGGTGTGAAACCGCCAGAGCAGACCTTTGTACTACTTAAGTCTATTTCTCTGTTGATGAATGTGTTCTGTAGGCGGAGCCCTGATGTAAATAGTTTGATATATTAATCTATTTACTATACTTATATCCCAAACAGGTTGGTTTTGATGAAGCCCACTTATAATTCAAAAAAACAATCATAGTTTTAATGACAGGCACAGATCAACTCTTCACATTTTGGAGATAATCCTTCCATACAGCTCAACGAATCACATTCTGAATCGTTATTGCAGTGCGAATTCATCCAGCGGTTTGGGGGACAAGATATTTCTTTTGAATTGGCTACAACATAGGACATAAAATTTTCGTTGAGTCCGATGGAAACTTTATCGCTAGTGGTGTTCATTTTGTAACACGTATAATTTATTTCACCTTTGCACTCAACCCAGTCGGCGTCAAAAACGCCTTTTTTGCTTTTGTGCTCAGATTCACCCAAACATTTGCATTCTAAAACAATATCATTTCCTATCCAATCAACCCCAAACATCTTAAGTGCACCACCAGTATTGCAAATATGCTGAGCAAGGGGATTGGTAGTGGTATCAAAGTATCCTTGCGAATAAAAAAACGTTCCTGAGGCAACTGCTAAGCTAGCGATAACTAATGTGATAATCAGTAACTTCTTAATAATTCCTTTTTTCTTGCCGGCAGGTGATTGAGGATTCTCCATGTACTTCAGTATACACTGGTCAATATAACCACATCAATTAACAGATTATTCTCCCACAATCCCATAATTCTTTGCCTCACTTCATCTCTCCAGGCTAAACTGGTTCGAGTAACAACCTGTCGGGGGAGTAAGGGCATACTTGTTAATGGAGAATTTACTAATTTAATTAGGGATTTAGGTAGTTGCAGGTACGAGTGAAATAGGATTTTTCAGTTTATCTAGTTCTTGTCTGAGTTCAGCCATTAATTTAAAGTTTTCAAATACCTTGATAGCTTGGGCTAAATAGCTGGTTATATTAAGGTTACGGTCCCTAAGCTAAAAAATCGCCAATCAGGCAGTTTTTTGGTAGAATGTTTAATAGATAATCCAACCTATAAATTAGAATGAAAAACAAACTTTTATTTACTATTAAGCTGGTTTTATTAGTATTTTTTTCTTTAATGTGGTTTATTCTTATTCAAGCAGAGTATGAAATGATAACAAAACCAGAATTACAAAATGATTTTCCAATCATTAAGGGAGTTTATGCAGTTTACTTTCTTGGCTTTATTTTATTAATCACAAGTGTAATTATTATTTTTTTATTATTTATAATTAAAAAATCTAATAAACGGCATGTTTTATAAAAATATGAAGAAAAATTGGTTGCTAGGTTTTTTAGGATTTCTTGGTCTTTTGGGTATTCCGGGAATTATAACCCAAGACTGGAAAGATATGCTATGGCTTCTCTGGTTTTTGTGGTTTTTCTACTTTATCCCACAAAAGAAGACATAAAAGAAGTCCGAACATCGTCCACGATGGGGAGCTCGGCTCTTTAGATTTCTTCGGACTTCATACTTTTGATATAACATATGTTATGTATCATGGCATAATTATTGACCAAGAGTTTACTAACAAATCTTTTCCTGAAAGTTTTAAGGTATTTGCCAAAAAACAGGACGGGTCGTGGGGGATTTACGGTATTGAGGTTGAAAACACACAACTTGAGGAGGCAATAAAAAACATTCAGGAAAGTATGGAAACAGAAGAACCATGGTATGCCCATTTTTATAACGATAAACAGCTAATAGTGATTTTTAAGGAGAAAGTTTTTAGAGTTAAACCGCATATTTCTTCATGGAGGCTAATAATTGAATATGGAAAGCAACTAAATATTCCAGAGGGACAATTGGACTTTTGGCCTAACAGGTTTCAAGACGAAATACATTACTTTAAAAGTTAGCACAACAAGTCCGAACATCGTCCACGATGGGGAGCCAGTTGGCACTTAATATACCCAAAATTCCAAAGAGGTTCTCTTGTGGTTTCAAATACTTGGAGAAGTGTGGATAATACTGATAAAATAAAGATAACATGCCAGAGGATAATGGAAGAAAGCCAGTTGTTCTGAGAAGAATCATAGGACTAA
>Ga0315294_10000886_pt1 | contig 32495 bp, 26 predicted proteins | sample YL17G13_40_MG_FD_203626 | JGI IMG/M metagenome (GOLD analysis project Ga0315294, IMG submission 203626) | Sediment microbial communities from Yellowstone Lake, YNP, Wyoming, USA - YL17G13_40 | ecosystem: Environmental > Aquatic > Freshwater > Lake > Sediment | place: USA: Wyoming | collected...
CCTCCGTTGTTCCTTCCGTCCCAGGTCGCCTTGTGCTTGCCCGGGTCCATGACGCCGTCATAGAGAGTCTTCACAAGCCTGCCGGAGACGTCGTAGATGCCCAGCTCTACTTCGCCCTTTTCAGGCAGTGAGAACATTATGGTCGTCACGGGGTTGAACGGATTCGGGAAGTTCTGCTCCAGCGCAAACACTGCCGGTGCGGACGGCGTCACCGGGTCCACTCCGATTACGGTGACCGTGTCGATGTCGGCGTTCCTGCGAGGCTCGATCCTGAAGTCGTCGTAGATGTAATCGATGGGACCGCGGATGTTCATCCACTTGCCGGGCTTCGGAATGTACGTGTAGTTGCCGTTGTGGCCGACCATCGCGGTGTCCAAGGTAGCATTGTTGTCCGCGATCTTCCACTCGCCGAACAGGTCGAATCCAAGGGTATCGGCGACGAAGACGGGGTCACAGCGCACGAAGACACCTTCGTACGATTCGGCAGTCGAGGCGCCAGTCTTGATGAGACCCGGGTCCACATGAGCGGGTCCAGGCAGAGGGTTGCCTGAGCTGCACACTTTGAGATAGTCAATGCCGGTGATCTCAGTCTTGAAGAAATACTCGCTCACGTAGCCGGACACGATAATACTGTCACCCTCGGTCGGGCTGACCGGCGTGCCGCCGTAAATCTGAACCCCGTGCCACGGTCCACCCGGGCGCTCTTCCACGTAGAAGTGGGTGATGTAGGGACCCTGGTCAGCAGTGACGATTCCGGCCACGGTCACCTGCTCTGTGGCGAGCTTGGAGCTGTCATTCTCCGCGGCCTTCATCTCCTGCACCATCGAGATGGGCGTCAGACCGCCTCTGAAGGAAATCATCTGCGGCGACAGCATTACGGTACCGCCCTTGCTCTTTACTCCGGAGACGGTCAAATCTTCAGGAGCTCCCCCTGTCTGCGTGCCGGTCGTCAGAGTGACGATCTGTTCACCAACCAGGTCGAGGGTGGCCGTAAGCACCGGTACTTCGGTACCAAGGTAGTAGTTGTTAGCATTCTCTGCCGTGGTCTCGTCAACCCTGGCATCGAACACTACGTTGATACCTGTGTTCGAGATGGCGTAAGCCAGCGACAGGTTGGGCTGAGGCGGTGCACCTGAGTAGACGATGTCGTCCACGTTCCTCGGACATACGACATATCTGCCGTACTCATAGTGCGCTATGCCCGTTATTGACGTCAGCACCTGGTTGATGGGCGGTGAGCTAGGCCCACCAGGGCTCAACAGCTTGTTGGCCCTGACGTACACAATAACAGTATCAGTTGACGGCGGGTTCTGCTGGACGAAGAAGCTCGTCGTTGGATAGACTTGATCGTGCAATATTACTTTTACATTGCTGAGCGTGACCAACGTGCCTTCCCACTGCTCTCCCTTGGGATAGCTATGCGCCATAGGGTAATCACTACACGCCAGCAGCTTCGGAGCCGGCGGGATCATGCTGTCCACGATTGTCCAAGCGAGCGGGCTGAACGTCAGCTCAGAGGCAGACAACGAGTCGTGCGGGCCGGGGCTTAAGAATTCCTCGTACCTGCATGAGTCCAACGTAACCACGTGGCCGATCCTCAGGCCGCCTGTGCCGGTGCTGCCAGAGTAGATCATGATGCCGCCGTATGGTCCACCTGACTTCTGCTGAGCCCAGAACCCGTACGTAGTCGGTGCGGTGTCAATGCCGGTCACGACTATCGTGTCGACCTTGACGGTCGTGCCGATTGGATAGACTTTCTGCTGAACTTCATAGACGGTCGCCTGAGTCGCCGCCGCCGCCACGCCTGCCGTGACAACCAGCAGCGCAATGACCAATGCTAGAACTCGTTTTTCCATCTTTCCTCCCTTCAAGAAACCACGAACATCGAATCAGTCAACGTACGCCAAATCAAATCCTGTCTCAGAATCACCTCCGTTCGAACTGGAAAAATTCTTGAGTACTCTTGCACCCACACCCCTGACGGCGACACTGCACCGAGCTGGAATCCACAAGTTCGGAAGCGGGTCTGGCGATTCGCCGGGGGAGAGAAAGACTCGCTTGGGATTCGAACCCGGATATCGAGAACCGCGCTCCCCGTCTCGACATCACCGCTGTGTTCAAAAGATTGAAGCTCTCGGCCGCACCTCCGTCACGGGAACAGCTTGTGACTTAAACAATTAGCTAGAGTAATTATGACCCAAAAGAGGTCAGATGTCAATCAAAAGGGCTGCTAGATGAGAGGTAAACGCCCGTCTGTCTGTGACTAACTCCGGGAAGAACCGGCTACTTGATGCCGTGGAGCCGCTTATACTCCGGCCAGTTCTTCTTTAACTCTATGAAATCAGCGAGGTTGACCCTGAGAAGGAAGGGGTTCGTCCGCTTTTCTTCCCCGATCGTAGAGTGCGGTCTGACTCCGTAGTCGTGCCCGGGCCAAACCTCGGTTGACTCGGGAAGGGTCATAAGCTTCTCGTGAAGGCTCTTGTACTCGAGACGTGCAGTCTCTCCATAGTCGGTGCCGCCGACCTTCCCGACGAACAGCGTGTCGCCCGTCAGGAGTTTTCCCTCCATCAAGACGCAAATCGAGTCGGGCGTGTGCCCGGGAGTGTAGAGGATCCTGGCGCGAAGCCCGCCGACCTCGAGCTCAGTTCCGTCCTCCACTGCGACGTCGTGCCCGGCGTTCGAAGAACGGTGCGCCAAGATCCGGGCTCCCGTTTCTCTCTTTACCACGGCGTTGCCGGCTATGTGATCTGCGTGCGAGTGCGTGTTTATGATGTACTTCACGCTGAGGTCGTGCGACTTGACTTTTGTCATGAGGTATTCGCAGTCGAACGATGGGTCGACTATGATGCCTATACGGGCGTCATCATCGGCCGCGATGTAAGCGAAGTTCCTGTCGCCTCCGGCGTGCGCCTGTTCAAAAATCACTTACCGCTGGTCTCCATGCCATCTGATCCGTGCGACAAACCGGCGATTTCCCTGACGAGCTCTTTGAAGAATGGAACAAGACGTCTTATGGTCGTCCCGACGACCTCGGCCACTTCTTCGTGGCTCAGCTCGGCGCTTCCGACACCGGTCGCCAGGTTCGAGATGCAGGACAGCCCCAGCACTCGCAGGCCCAGAGTGTTCGCGATGAGCACCTCGTGCGCCGTCGACATGCAAGCGGAGTGCGCGCCGATTCTACGCATGAACTCGGATTCCGCTCCGGTCTCGTAGCTGGGCCCCAAGGAAGTGCAGAGCACGCCCTCTCTCAGAGCCACTCCCTGCTTCACGGCCACGCGTTTGGCGGCCTCCATGTACGTCCTGTCGTAGAGAGCCGGGCATCTCCTGGCGAGCGGCTCCGTCTTCCAGCCGCATTCTCCTCTGAGCGGCGGGCGAAACGTCAGGTCGATGTGGTCCCGCACAAGCATCAAGTCGCCTGGCCCTATGTCGCGCGTGAACGAACCACTGGCGTTGGTGACTATGAGGGAACGCACCCCCAGCCTGGCCAGCACCCGGACAGGGAACGTAACGTCTCCGGGCGTGTGGCCTTCGTAAAGATGAATCCTGCCCTGGAGGATGGCGACGTTCGTGTCCGCGAAGCGCCCCAGTACTAGAAAACCCTGGTGCCCGTGGACTGTGGGGGCCCTGAGGTGTGGAATGGTGGAGTAGGGGATTGCGCATCCTCTCTCGACTTCTTCGACCAGCGGCCCGAAGCCGGAACCGAGGATGATGCCCAAGGAAGGGACGGCCGGGCATTCTCTCCGGATCCGCCGCACCGCCTCCTTCACCATTTCATCTCTTTCGTCCCAGTCCCTCATCTCTGACCCTTTTCCAATCACGCGGCCGTGCCTCGTGCCGCTCACCCTTTCTCTTTCTGATACGGCACGCCGTCTGCGGCCGGCGGAACAGAGCGGCCTATGAAACCTGCGAGCACTGCTATTGTTGCGACGTAAGGTATCATCTGGATGAACTGAGTCGGCACGTTCCCTCCCTGAAGCTGCATCTGAAGACTCTCAGCAGCCCCGAACAGGAGGCATGCGCCTGCCGCACCCAGAGGATTCCATTTTCCCACGATCATGGCAGCCAGCGCAATATAACCTCTGCCGCTGGACATGCCGTCCGTGAAGCTGTGCTGGTCCATGGCGAGCCAGGCGCCTCCCAGGCCTGCCAGGGCTCCGCTCGCGAGAACGCCCGCGTATCGCATGGCAGTCACGTTCACGCCCAAACTGTCCGCCGCTTCCGGGTGTTCGCCCACGGAACGCAGCCTGAGGCCGAACACGGTCTTGAAAAGCGTGAGCTGGCTGAGCGCTACTATCACCACTGCAGCCAGAATCAGGGGTGAGGCGAATATGGTGGAAATCACCGGGATGTCCCGCACTACAGGGATGGCCCACTCGGGCAGCCCCGCGATCCTGCCGGAGTTGCTGGAGCTCCCGAAGATGACTTTAAGAAAGAAGCGCGTGGCGCCCGCGGCGAAGAGGTTTATGGCAAGCCCGCTCACTATCTGCTCCGCCTTGAAAGTGATGGTCACAACTGCGTGTATGAGCGCAGTCGTGACCCCGCCGGCCACGGCGGCCAGAATCCCGAGCCAGGGGTTGCCCGTGTAGTAAGTGGCCAGGGCACAGGTGAAGGCGCCGTTGAGCAGTATGCCTTCCAGGGCGATGTTCACGACTCCGCCGCGTTCCGAGAACGTGCCGCCGATGGCGGCGAGCGTGTACGGGACCGATATCCTGATCGTCTGCGACGCGAACGTGAGTAGGATCATCCAGTCCATCAAACCAGTTCCTCGGCCATGTTGTCGGCCGGCCCTATTTCAGAGACCTTTTCTTTAACGTAACGGCCAACCTGCCGAAGAGATTGGTCCCGACTATCACAGCGACTATGACTATCGATTGAAGTATTTCCACCAGCTCCTTCGGCACGACGGAGTTTATGACGAGCCCGCCGTAGCTCAGCGCTCCGAAAAGCAGAGCCGCCAGCACCACGCCCAGCGGATGATTCCGTCCGAGCAGTGCGACGGCTATGCCCATGAAGCCGATCCCAGACGAGAAACCCTGTTCGTAGTAATATTTGTAGCCTAGAACGAAATCGACGCCCACCAATCCTGCCAGGGCTCCGCTCAGCGCCATGGCCCTCACAATTCCCGACGCCACGCTCACTCCACCGTACTCGGCGGCCCAGGGATTGAGCCCCACGGCTCTCAGCTCAAAGCCGTACTTTGTCCTCCAGAGGAATAAGTACACGAGCACCGCCACTGCCAGGGCCAGGAAAAGGCTGACGTTCGCCGGCGAACCCTTGAACGCAGGCCAGAACTGTTCTAGCCGCGGTATCTGCGCCTGCGGAGCGATCCTCTGCGTGTGTATCGTCTCAGGGATGAAATACACGTGCGTTACGAGATAGCCGGTGAGCGCGATGGCTATGAAATTGAGCATGATAGTGTTTATGACTTCGTGAGTGCCGAACCTGGCCTTGAGATAACCGGGTATGACTCCCCAGGCCGCGCCGCCCAGGGCGCCCGCGATGATGCAGAGCGGCACCAGAATCAGGCCCGGGAGGCCGGTCAACGTGAATCCCACCCACGCGACGGCGAACGTGCCCACGTAGAGCTGGCCCTCAGCCCCAATGTTGAACAGGCCCGCCTTGAAGGCCAGTGCGACGGCAAGTCCGGAGAAGATGAGGGGTGTGGCCTTGAACAGGACCTGCCCGAATCCGTAGAAATTCCCGAAAGTGCCGCTGAGCAATTTGCCGTACACGAAACCCGGATCCTGTCCTATGGCGGCGATGAAAAGTGCGCCTGCCCCAAAGGCGGTGGCGAGGGCGATCAAGGGGACGCCCACCGCTCCTCCTAGGTTCAGGAGAAGCCCGATTCCTGTCTGTATGGGCGCCTCGGTATCGGCGGGCGTATTGAAGTCCGTTGTAGTGCGGTTCATTCTTTCACCAATTGCAGCGTGCTGCGAACCCCACCGGATGCCGCGAGAAAAGAGAGTGCTGCGAGCCGAACTGCGTCCAGTGAGAAAGCAAAGTCTCCGGGGCGTCGCGCTGCGCGCCGGGGCAGCGCCTGCCAACGCGTTCTACGCCGCCGTGCCGCCGGCGCCAGTCATCAAGAGCCCGAGTTCCTTCTCGTCGGTCCGGGCTGCCTCGAGAATGCTCACGATCTTGCCGCCGTAGATGACGGCGATTCTGTCGCTCAGACTCAGTATCTCCGAGAGGTCCGCGGAGACGAGTAGCACGGCCGTGCCCCCGTCTCTCTGTGAGACGAGACAGCGCCTGATGAATTCGATTGCTCCGATGTCCACGCCCCTGGTGGGTTGAGCAGCGACAAGGAGCACCGGATTGCGACCCAGTTCTCGGGCCACCACCAGCTTCTGCTGGTTTCCTCCGGAGAGGGAACCGGCCCTTAGGAAGGGGGCCCGCGGCCTGACGTCGAACTGCCGGAGCGCTTGCTCTGCGTTCGCCAGAACTGCATTCCCGTCGAGAAAGACTCTCCCGCCGTAGGGCGGCCTGAAGTGTGAGCCCAGGATCAGGTTCTCACCGACAGTGAATTCCGTGATCAGACCTCTCTTCAGGCGGTCCTCGGGAATGTGTGCCAAACCGCGTTCGAGCATCTCTCTTGGAGAGGCGCCAGTAACGTCACTGCCCAGAAGCGAGATTTTCCCGGACGTTGGTTTTCTGAGTCCCGCGATAACCTCGACCAGTTCCGTCTGGCCGTTTCCCTCGACTCCCGCCACCCCGAGTATCTCTCCCGCGCGGACGCTAAGAGACAGCCCCCTGAGTCTTGGGACCTTCAACGCGCCCAGCGCGTGGACGTCCGTGAGCTCCAGCACCACGTCCCCCTTCGGGGCCGGGCCCTTTTCCACGTCGAAGAGAACTCTTCTTCCCACCATCATCATGGCCAGCTCTGCGGGCGACGAGTCTCTGGTCCTGACCACGCCCACGACCTTCCCGCGGCGCATTACCGTCACCCTGTCTGATATTTCCATGACTTCACTCAGCTTGTGTGTGATGAAGACTATGGTCTTTCCCTGCTCTCTCATCTTCCGCAAGACGACAAAAAGGGCCTCGGTCTCCTGCGGTGTGAGCACGGCTGTCGGCTCGTCCAGGATGAGGAGCTCGGCGCCCCTGAACAGGATTTTCAATATCTCGACGCGCTGCTGCGCTCCCACTGACAGCTTCTCGACCTGCGCCCGAGGGTCCACGGACAGCGCGAAGAGCCGGGAGAGTTCCTCTATTCTCCGGGAAGCACATTTCACATCAAGAAACACGCCCGCCCGGGACGGCTCCGAGCCGAGGACGACGTTCTCAGCCACCGAAAGCTGCGGGATCAGCATGAAATGCTGGTGCACCATCCCTATCCCGAGCGAAATGGCGTCGGAAGGACTCTTGATGTCAATCCGCCTGCCTCTGACCGATGTGCGGCCGGAGTCGGGCCTGTAAAGGCCGTAGAGTATCCGCATGAGGGTCGATTTGCCCGCGCCGTTCTCACCCACCAGCGCGTGGATCTCGCCCCTCTCTACTTCGAGATTCACACAGTCGTTGGCCTTGACGAGGGCAAAGCGTTTGGATATGCCCTCCATTCGGAGGAAAAGCGAAGAAGGGGAGGGAATGAGGCTGTCACGTGGAGGGAACAACAATCTCTCCGGAAATTATCTTCTCCTTGAGTGTCTCAACCCTGGCACGGATGTCTTCGCCGACCAGAGCCTTGTTGTTGTCGTCGAACACGTAGCTGATACCGCCCTCTGCCAGACCCAGCGTTCTCACGCCGCCCTTGAACGTGTCGTTCATCGCGGACTTGATGGTCTCCAGAACGGCGATGTCCACGTCCTTGATCATGCTCGTGAGGATGTAACCCGGCGCCTCGGCGTACTGGTCGGAATCCACGCCTATGGCCAGCTTGTCCTTCTCTCTGGCCGCTTCGAAAACGCCGAGACCGGTCGAGCCGGAGGCGTGAAATATCACGTCTGCGCCCTTGGAGTACTGGGTCAGGGCAAGCTCCTTGCCCTTGCTGGGGTTCTTGAACGCGTTGTCCGTGACGCCGGCGTAAGAAACGAATATCTTCACGTCGGGCCGGACGTACGTCGCGCCCGCGATGTAACCCGCCTCGAATTTCTTTATGAGTGGGATCTTCATTCCTCCCACGAAGCCTATCTTTCCTGTCTTGCTCTTGAGCGCCGCGATGGCACCGACCAGGAAGGAGCCCTCTTCTTCTCTGAACTTGAGTGCCACGAGGTTGGCCGGGATGCTGTCGGGATGAGTGATCGTGTAGTCGACGCAGGCGAACTTCTTGTCAGGGAACTCCTTCGCGGTCTGCGTGATGTCGTCCGTGAAGAGGAAGCCAATCCCGAAGATGACCCGCGAGTCTCCGTTTGCCATCAGCCGGAGCGCGGAGGCCCTGTCGCTTCCTTCACCGGGCTCGATGTACTCGAAGTTCACGCCCAGCTCTTGCTTGGCCCTCACGAGACCCCTGTAGGCAGAGTCGTTGAAGGACTTGTCGCCCCTGCCTCCCACGTCGAAGACGAGTCCGACTTTGAAAGGAGCGTTCGCCCCGCCGGAGCCGGCCTCGTGGGCCGGGCTCTTCTCTTTCTTGGCGCAAGAAAGCAACGACGTCAGGAGAAGAAACGCCAGACAGAAGCTTGTGAGCACAAGTACGTAGACTCTCTGCTTCCCGCTCGCGGCGTGAGGGTTTTTCATGAAGGCGGCTTCCTCCGTTTCGGGGTCTTCCTCCGGCGTTCTTTGTCCGGCGGCTCGAAGCAGTGGCGGCACCTGGCCTCGTAGAGATCGGAAGCGCCGACCACGATCCTCTCCTTGCTCGGGACCTTGCGCTGGGTTCGATTCGCGGGGTTCCCGCAGACCATGCAGATGGCCAGGGTCTTCGTGATGTATTCCGCGACTGCCAGCAGCTGCGGCATAGGCTCGAAGGGCTTCCCTGTGTAGTCCTGGTCCAGCCCCGCCACGATCACTCTCTTGCCCCGGTCGGCGAGTTCCTGGCAGACACCGATGAGTTCCGCGCCGAAGAACTGCGCCTCGTCGATTCCCACGGCGTCCGCGCCCTTCGCCCTGTCCAGGATTTCGCTGCAGTCGGAGACCTCCTGCGACGGTATCCTTTGGAGATTATGGGAGACAATGTGGTCGCTTCCGTATCTCCTGTCCATTCGAGGCTTGAAGATGGCGACCTTCTGCCTTGCGATCTGCGCCCTTCTCAATCTCCTGATGAGCTCCTCGGTCTTGCCGCTGAACATACTTCCGCAGATGACCTCGATCCAGCCGGTGTTCTTTTGCGGAATGTTCTCAGTCATTTTCCACCTTCCTCACAGGCCCTGCGCGCGGCCAACGGGTGTCGCCAGTCTTAGAGGGTGCTCCGCGATCTCCGAAAAGCCGGTTCCGCCGAGTCCGATCGGAGGGAATCCTCCGCGAGACGATCCGTGAGACAATTCTCTGGGGACGACACTCAGAGCAGGGAACGGATCTTGGTTTTCAAGAGATCGATGGCAACGACGTTGTGCCCGCCCTGGGGGATTATGATGTCGGCGTATCTCTTGGACGGCTCCACGAACTGCAGATGCATGGGACGCACACTGCTCTCGTACTGGTCGATTATGGACTCGATGCTGCGGCCTCTCTCCCTGAGGTCTCGTTTGAGCCTCCTTATGAATCTCTCGTCGGGGTCGGTGTCGATGAAGACCTTTATGTCCATGAGGCCCCTCAAGTCGGGGTCGTCGAGGATGAGTATCCCCTCGAGCACAACGACGATGTGAGCCCCGATTTTCCTGGTCTCTTTTGTCCTGCGATGCTGTGTGAAATCGTAGATGGGTTGTTCGATCTCGCGGCCGCGGATGAGTTTCTGTATGTGCTCCCTCAAGAGCGGCATGTCGAATGCGTCGGGATGGTCGAAATTCTGCCTGCAGCGTTCTTCGTAGGGCAGGTGACACATGTCGTTGTAGTAGGAATCCTGCTTGATTATGACGACCTTGTCGGACCCGAGTTCCGAGAAGATCGTGTCGGCAACGAGGGTCTTGCCCGAACCGGAGCCGCCCGCTATTCCGATGAGGATGGCGTTGCTCATTCCTTCGACCTATCCACTCTGCCGTCCGCTGCCGCCAGGTCCACGTTGTCCACTACGCCCACGATGACGGTTCTGATCGGGCCCCTCTCCATCTTGAGGATCTGAGCCGCGGCGTTCCCCTCGTCCGAAACCAGCACCACGTCTCCGCCGCCGGCGTCCACGCTGTCCACCGCTATCACGGGTTTGCCGCTGGGGGAGAGGGACAAGTCTAACGGGCGGACGAGGAGGAGCTTCTTTCCGCGAAGGTCTTTATGCTTTACTGTGGCGGCTATCTTCCCGACAACTCGCGCGAGGAACATCTTCACAACCTGCCGGCGTGCCGGACATCTCACAATTATGTGATTTCACAAGGTCCACGATCTCGTCGATTTTCTGTTCCTGTTCAAGAAAATTCACCGCGTCGGTGTCGACCTCGCGGAGTTGCGTCATCCTGCGCGCCCTCTCCAGCCACGCCGCGTAAGCGTCGTCTAGAGTCTGCAGATAGTCGGCAGTTATGGATTTCTCGCTCTCGCGGCCCCTGAGTCTTATTCTCTCCATCAGGCTCTCGGGCGTGGCCCTAAGATATATTATGAGGTCGGGCGGCCTGATGAACTCGAGCATCGTGTCGAAGAGCGCCTTGTAGTTGGCGTAGTCTCGGTCGCACATGTGACCGAGACGATTGAGCGTTCTGGCGAAGACCTCGGCGTCCTCGTAAATCGTCCTGTCCTGGATGAAAGAGACCCCGGACTCCAACATTCTCTTCTGGGCCTGGAATCTCTTCGAAAGAAAAAAGATCTGGAGATGAAAGCTCCATCTCTTCATGTCCTTGTAGAAATCGTCCAGATACGGGTTGTCGATCACGGGCTCGTAATACGCCTGCCAGCCGGTCCGCCTGCTGAGCTCTCTCGTGAGACATGTCTTCCCGGCCCCGATGTTGCCGGCGATCCCGAGAAAAAAGCTCTTATGTTCCACGGCCATGGTCCTCAGGGCACTCCGACCTCGGACTCGTCCAGAGTGGCCACGTAGGGGAGGTTTCTATACTTCTGGGCCAGGTCAAGCCCATACCCGATGACGAACTTGTTGGGAATCACGAACCCCACGTAATCAATTGTGATGTCGACTTCCCTCCTTTCGCGCTTGTCGAGAAGAGCGCATATCTTCAGCGAATGCGGGAGCCTCGCAAGGAGCATCCTCTTGATGTATGAGAGCGTGAGGCCGCTGTCCACGATGTCCTCTATGATGACTACGTCCTCGTTGCTGATGTCCCTTTCCAGGTCCTTGAGAAGCCGCACGACACCGGAGCTCCGGGTGAGGTTGTTGTAACTCGAGACAGACATGAAATCTATTTCGGGATTGATGGTGAGATGCCTCACCAGGTCGGAGAGAAACAGGAAACTGCCTCTCAGTATGCCTATGAGGATGGGTGATGTTCCAAGGTAGTCGCGTGAGATTTCGAGGGCAAGTTCCTTTACGCGTTTTTGTATCTGTTCTTCTGTGAGCAGGACTTCCATCGCTTGCCCTGGGACCGCCCCCGTCGCGGAGAGGAATCTGAACCGAGATCCGACCACGTCGATGTCGTCGGGAAACCGGATTGTTGTTGCACGAGATCTCAGTCGGCCGTGGATCGCTTGACCGTTTCCCGCAGCTTATGTATAGTTCATTCTTGCTTCACTGGTGATCAGCGGGAATGGCTCTGTTGGCCGTTCCAAAAGCTCCGGTGGAGTTTAACGCGAAAGGGCGCGAGTGTCAACTCTTAACTCTTGTTGACGCTTCCGGGTTCTGGGGTCACGGCAGGTGGCGCAGGCCGGGTACCCCCGTGCTCCTTCGTATCCGACGTATCCGAACCTGCCTTCCGGGAGGTCAGTTTGAGCGCGACGCTGTTGGCCGGCGGCACCGTAATCACAATGAATCCCTCGCGAGACGTGCTCCCAGCCGACGTGCTGATAGAGGACGGCGTCATCACGCGCGTGGGACAGAATCTCGCCGGAACCGTGCCGCGTCCGCCCGGTGCCCCTGAGATTCAGACCTTGGGCGTCGAGGGCATGTACGTGCTTCCCGGCTTTATCCAGACCCACGTGCATCTCTGCCAGACCCTGTTCAGGGGCCTCGCCGAAGGAGTGAAACTAGGGGACTGGCTCGACAGAATTTGGACCCTCGAGGCCGCACACGACCCGGAATCCATGCGTTTCTCCGCACTGCTGGGCTGCCATGAGCTGTTGAAGAGCGGCACCACCTGCGTCCTCGACATGGGAAGCGTCCACCACACTGACGACGTCTTCACGGCCGTCCAGCTGAGCGGCATCAGGGCCCTCGGCGGCAAGGCCATGATGGATGTCGGAGACCACGTGCCTCCCGGTCTCAAAGAGACCGCCGACGAGTCTATGTCCGAGAGCCTGCGGCTTCACTCGAAGTGGCACGGTGCGGATGGCGGCAGAATAAGATACGCGTTCGCGCCGAGGTTTCTGGAGAGTTGCAGCGAGGGTCTCCTGCGAAGCGTGGCAGAAAAAGCCCGCGAGATGGGCCTTCTCATTCACTCGCACGCTTCTGAAACCGCGGCAGAACTCGAAGACTGCAAGTCCCGGCACGGCATGAGTCCTGTCAAATACTTGAAGTCGCTGGGGCTGGCCGGCCGGAACCTCGTACTGGCGCATTGCGTCCATCTCGAGGACGATGACTTCAGAATCCTGGCGGAGACCGGCACCAAGGTGGTGCACTGTCCCTCGTGCAATCTCAAGCTTTGTTCGGGGATAGCCGACGTCGGCCGTCTCGTACGTTTGGGCGCGAAGGTCTCGCTCGGCAGCGACGGTGCTGCCTGCAACAACAATCTCGACATGTTCCACGAGATGAGGACTGCCGCGCTGCTCCAGAGCTACCTGAACGGAAGCGACTACCCCTGGGCAAGACTGTTTCTCGAAGCAGCCACGCTCGGAGGAGCAGAGGCACTTGGAATCAGCGACGTCGTGGGCAGCATCGAGCCCGGGAAGAAGGCGGATCTGATCGTAGTAGACGTTTCAGGAGAGCACGCTTTCTGCGGGATTGACTGCGACCCCGCCACAAGGATAGTTTTCTCGGCCAGGAGTTCCGACGTCAGACACGTTCTTGTGGAGGGGCGTCCTGTCGTCACCCAGGGCGAACTCAGGTTGAGCCCGCACGCGGTCCAGCTCGCACGCGAGGTGACCATGAGGGCCCCGGAGATACTGGATAAGCTGCTGTCCCGCCGCAGGTAAACCCTCCATCGCGACGGGTCTCGAGACACTGACAACCAAACGGACGAAGACGGGGGCGGGTGCAGGGACGCGGACAAGGGTGAAGACGGAGCCGGCGCATACGGCGACACGGACAACGGCGAAGACTCATAACGAGGCGGAAGCATGGAAAGTCACAAGATTACCCCGGAGAAAATCAGAAGAGTCGTAAGAGAGGTCCTGGACGAAGCGCTCGGGGGTGGGGCCAGGCCGGCAGGCCGGCCGCGCGGTCCCGGCGACGCTGGTGCGCCGGGCAAGGAGACCGGCAAGGCTGACGCCTCGGTCGCTGCAGCCGCCAGGGGCAAGGCGAAAACGCGAGGTTCTTGCGTGCTCGCCATCGGCGCCGACCACGGCGGGTTCGCCTTCAAGGAGCTACTGAAGAAGTATCTCGAGCAGGAGCTGGAGCTCATCGTCAAGGATTGTGGAACACACGGCCCCGAGTCGGTCGACTATCCCGACTTCGCACTGGCCGTGGCCAGGGCCGTTGCGTCGGGCGAATGCGAGAGGGGAATCGTCATAGACACCATGGGAATCGGCTCCTCCATCGCTGCCAACAAAGTCAGAGGAATACGAGCCGCACTCTGTCACGATGTCGCCACCGCCAAGAACAGCCGGGCGCACAATGACGCCAACGTGCTGGCTCTGGGCTCCAGGGTAGTCAACTCCGGCCACGCCCGGCGGATCGTGCGAGAATGGCTTGCCACTCCTTTTGAAGGCGGGAGGCACGCCAAGAGAGTGCAGAAGATAGTCGACGCGGAACGCAGTTGACGCCGCCCCCAAATAATATTGACGCAGACTGTGCCGGTTTGATAGAATTGTTGCACCATATTTCCGGTAACGACAGCAACAGACGCGTTGATGGCTCTGACCCGAACGGAGGATTCTGAGCGGATTTCCTCGTAACGACAGGAGCTTTGAGGTGTCATCGCCTTCTCTCCTGTCACAGATGGTTTGGCGTGTGCCCTCCGCGCTCGGAGGGTTTTTCCACCCGGAAAGGACAATGGCGAAAATGACAGGCTGTCCAAAGTCATCGTTGACATCGTCTCTCAGATCGAGGCACGGCCTCTGGCTCTTCATGTCCGTCTTTCTCCTCCTGGCCAGTTCCGATGCCTTCTCCCAGGACGTCGGTCGAGTGCTTGGCAAAGTGCTGGACTCAGGGACGGGAAAACCGCTTCCTTACGCCAACATAGTCGTAATGGACACTGAGTACGGCGCCATGTCCACGGCAGACGGGGAGTACATAATAGTCGGGCTTCCGCCCGGCGTGTACTCGGTCCGGGCCAGCTACATGGGTTACACCGCCGTGGTGAGGAAGGATGTGAGGATCCTCCCGGACCAGGCTTCGAGAGTCAACTTCGAGCTGGGTCAGATAGCGGTAGGCGGCAAAGACGAAGTCGTTGTGTGGTCCACCAGACCCATGGTCGAAGTGGACGTGGCATCCACAAAGAGAAACATCTCGGGCGAGGAGCTCAAGGTACTGCCGATCGGAGAGACCGTGCAGGACGTGATCGCGATGCAGGCAGGCATCATCAGCTCCAGGGACGAGTTCCACGTGAGGGGCGGCAGGACCGACGAAGTGGTCTACATCGTGGACGGAGTGAAAATGAAGGACGCGCTCTCGGGCGGCTCCACCGGCGACATGATAGGCTCGCGTTCGGTGGCCGAGATGAGCGTTATAACCGGGGGATTCAGCGCCAAGTACGGTCAGGCCCTGTCAGGTGTCGTGGACGTCAGAGTCAAGGAGGGAGGGCCCGCGTATCACGGGTTTCTCACCTACGCGACTGACAACACGCCTCTTTTCAGCTACTACAATTACGACTACCTTGATTTCCAGTTCGGCGGCCCGGAGCCGTTGAGCACGTATCTGCTGCCCAAACTGAAGGCGAAAATCCCCGGAGAGATCACCTTTTTCGTAAACCTGTCCGGGGACGCCACTGACACGTACCTTCCTGATTTGAACGAAATGGCTCCGAGAACAGACCAGATAACCGTCGTCACTGCGGGCGGATTCCGCATCCCCCTCTACACCGGCGGAGAGAAGCCTCGGCTGATCTCCAGCTACAGAGACAAGATACTGGGCCGGGAGTTCGGCTACGGCTCTCTCTTCAGCCCCAGGAGTGACAACAACTGGAAGGCCATCGGGAAGCTCGTCTGGAAACCCACCGCAGCTCACAAATTTGGTCTATCCTTCACGAAATGGATAGGAATAGGGCAGGGATTCGCGGAGCACGACATCGGTGAAGTCGCCAGGAACATCACCAGCTATCCGTGGTCGTGGAGCAGAAGGCTTGACCATTACTACACCACAACGAGCGACCAGAACAGCTTTTCTGCCTTCTGGCGGCAGAACATCAGCAAGTCCTCGTATCACAATTTACAAATATCCAGATATTTCAGCGGCTCGCACCGGGACGTCGCGGGCAAGAACTGGAGCGAGTACGAGAAGGACGACGACAGCGCCCTTCCCGACAGTCTCAATTCGGTCTACTTCTATGACAGCGGCGACGCTGCGGACTGGAGGGACAGGTACATAGAGACCTGGGGCATTGCGTGGGACCTCACGAAGAGGTTCGAGCCCCACCACTCGTTTATTACGGGATTAAACAGCGAGTACGAGAACGCACAGTACATTAGCATCTCCAGGCCCTGGGAATACGACCCGGACGGACTCGGACGGGAACACGACGTTTTTCACGTATACCCCAACAAGGGCTCCCTGTACGCCGAGGACAAGCTCGAGTATGAGGGCTTCATAGCCAACGTCGGCGTGCGCTACGACTACTGGTTCCCGGGTGAGGCGGTGGAAAGAGCGGTTGCGGACACCAGCAACAAGAACATCACTTCATTCACGAGGGCCAACTTCTATCACGACACGAAGGAGATCTTCGGCCACCGTTTCAAGGCGCATCTCAGCCCGCGGCTCGCGATCTCCCATCCCATCACAGAGAGAGACAACCTGTTCTTTAACTACGGGCACTTCACCCAGTGGCCGACGTACTTCTACATCTACTCGAAGATCACGTCGGTCTCGAGCGAGAGCTATCCCAGGATCGGGAATCCCAATCTGAATCCGGAGATCGCGGTCCAGTACGAGCTGGGGGCCAGGCATCAATTCACGGCCGACATGGCCGGCGACGTGACGCTCTTCTACAAGGACATATACGACTATCCGACGGCCACGCCCTTCACGCTGCAGGCCGGCATTGACCCTTCGACCGGACAGCCCCTGCTGACTACCTTCTTCATCTATCGAAACGTGGACTACGCCAGGTCCAGGGGTCTGGAACTGGAGTTCAAGAAGAGGAAGACCAACAATCTCTCGTTCGGTCTCTCGTACACCTACTCGATTGCGACCGGCAAGAGCGCCGACCCCAACGCGGCCAAGCTGGTCCAGGAGGCCGGTGGGGATTTCAGCGAGCCCAACCTGGGCGAGATTTACATGTGGTGGAACAGACCTCACAAGTTCACCGCCTACATGGATTACCGCGTGCCCATAGATAGCCCGCCGGCCGAGTGGGGCAGGGTGAAGATCCCGCCCGGATGGTCCATCTATTTCTACTGGTTCATCATGAGCGGTGAGGCCTACACGCCGAGAGATGCGGAGGGCAGGCAGAGCGGAGAGGACTACTCCCGCAACGGGCCGTTCGAAAGCCAGCTCAACATGAAACTCAGCAAGGTCTTCAAGCTGCCTTACAACAGGAGGTTCGAAGTCGTGTTCCAAGGTTGGAACATCCTGAACAGAAAGAACATCACCGACGTGGACCCGCAGACCGGCGAGCCGTACGAACCAGGCGTGGGCACGATGGTCCGGAACAATACTCAGTACTACCGCACACAATACAGCAACCCCGCCTACTTCGGCGTGCCCAGGAACTTCAGGGTGGCCGTCTCTTACGAGTGGTAGCGGGCCGCGAGGCGCGTCAGGGTCGCGCCGACGTCGAAAAGACTCGGGCATCGGTGGTGCCGATATGACCCGATTGAGCGCGGGTGTCGGGGGGCAAGGACAGTGGGCAGTTTGGGAGTTTTTCCCGCGCGCACTGACCGTAAAGCCTATTCTACCAGGAGCAGAGTTGGAGAGCTGATGAGAAATCGCATTCACTTCCCGCACGGAGCTGTGACGGCCGCGGCCGTCCTACTGTTTGCGACTCTGGTGCTCGCTCCGAGCGACGCCTTTTCCCAGGCGAGCCTCGGGGGCCAGAGAGTCGGGACCGCCTCCGGGACCTTTCTCAAACTGCCGCTCTCCGCGCCGGGTGCCGCAATGGCCGGGGCATACGTGGCAGTTGTGGACGACGTGACCTCCGTCGGCTGGAATCCTGCGGGTCTGGCCGCCCTCACGCAGAAGGGATTCTCGGTCTCCCACATTCAGTGGTTCGCCGACATCGACTACACATTTGGCGCCTATGCGCAGCCGTGGGCGGCCTTCAATGGTTCGGTGGGAGTTTTCTTCGGCTCGCTCAGCACCATGCTGGATGAGACCACCGAGTACATGCCTTACGGGACCGGCAGGAAATTCGCATTCACCGACTGGATTGCCGGTGTTTCGCTGGCGAGAAGACTTACGGACAAGCTCCTGGTCGGCGGGAACGTCAAGTACGTCAGAGAGGAACTCGGCACCGACGTCGGGGGTCCGGTCACCAATTCGTGGTTGCTGGACGTCGGGACGAAATACTACGTGGGCCTGAGCTCGGTGAGGATGGCGATGCTGCTTTCGAACTTCGGGCCGGAGATGAAGCCCTCGGGGACTTTCGTGGGCCTGGCCGGCGGCACGGAGATCGAACAGGACTACGAGGGATTCGCACCGCCGACCACCTTTAAGTTCGGGATCGCGTTTGACCCCATCAAGAACGACATGCACAGGGTGACCGCGGCGTTGGAAATGAACCACTATGCCGACAACGAAGAGACTATCAGGATGGGGGGCGAATACGAGGTGGCGAATATAGCCACCCTGAGGGGCGGATACGACGTGAATTCTGACGACATGGGGCCTGCGTTCGGAGCTGGACTCAAGGTCAAGTACGGCGGCATAAACGGAACAATAGACTATTCGTATCTCAAGGGTGACTATCTGGGAAACGTGAACATATTCACTCTGAATTTCGCGTTCTAGCAAGGCGTTCGCCTTAGCGGGACTCAGTATCGACGGAACCTACATGACGAAGCTTGAGGAACCTCACAAGATGCATCGAACTACCGGAGTAAGTCAGAGCACGGCCCGCCGACGCGTTTCCCCATCCCCCGGGGGTGTTGTGTTGCTTCTGCTCTCGGCGTTTCTGCTGGGTGGAGCGTTTGCTCTGGCCGGGTGCGGCCAGCAGATCTCAAAGCCGGAAGAGACTCCAGGCGGCTTCAGTACCATACAGGGCACGTACGTTCTCACGTACGAATGGAAAGATTTTTCGGGGACCACAGACGTGGTGGTGACCAGTGGAGGGTTTGTCTACGTCGCACAGGAGAGCACACGCGTGGTCGCCTACAAGACGTTCTCCCCGCAGGCGCATCCTCTCATAGCGTCACTGCAGAACCTCGTGAAACCAGTGTTGCTCGCCGAAGGCCGTAACGAGGAAATATACGTCGCGGACGCCGGGGACATGACCGTAAAGCATTTTCCGCGGGGCGGCGGCGCACCCGTTCAAATCATCACTGACCCCGAATGGGCCGTGTTCGGAGGCATAGCCGTTGACAACGGCGGCTACGTATATGTGGCGGACAGACAGAAAGAATTCATCTGGAAATACACTCCGTCCGGAGAGCGAGACACGCTGGGCGGCACGGGGATTCTGAGCGAGGGCGGAGAGGGTTTCGGCTTCGTCAGGCAGCCAGGAGGTCTTTGCTTCGACGGTGCCTACGTACAGGTCACCGACACAGGCAAGAACAGAGTGCAGAAACTCGCCAGGGACGCGTTTGCGTCCTGTTTTCTGTTCATCACGGGTCCTTCCGTCACAGATCCGTTTTCCTCGCCGCTAGATTCCGACACGGACGAGTCCGGCAACATCTACGTTGCAGACACAGGAAAACACAGGGTCCTCAAGTACGACGCTTCGGGAGTGCTCGGGGCGACCGTGAACTGGGACGAGAAGTACCCGATCGGTCCGCCCGTGGCCGTTGCCGCGAGAGACAAGTGGGTTTACGTAGCTGACCCGCAGAACTCGAGGATACTCATATACGAATTGAGATAATAGCGCGAGATTCCGAATCTTGCCCGGGCATCCGCGCCCGGGCATGGACACCTGCGCGCAGACTCGGAGACAGAACGTAAGTGCGCGGCCCGGCACTCTGAACAAAGAGGAAACAGAAAGGGAAACAGGTCCACTGATGCGCTTACTTCGAACGATCCGTTTTTCGATCGTGGCGTTTGTCACGATCCTCGGTGTCATTCTGTGTTGGGGCGCGGGAACCTCCTCCGGCGCCGTCACGCATGATTCTCCCTTCCCGGTCGAGCCCGGCATTTACGGGACTACCCAGCTTGCCGACTCGGTCAGGTATGACCTTCGCATCCACAACGTCAGCAGCATCGGGATGACCGTCACGAACTACGGTTTTCTGGGGAACAACTTCGTCAACAGGAGCGCGTCTCTCGAGTATCCCCTCGGCTCGGGCATCGACCACCTGATAAGGGCTGGGCTCTGGATAGGCGCGGTTAATTCGCAGGGTGACACGCTCGTGACCACCGGCACGATCGACGGCTACTGGAATACTCCGAGCGCCGCGGGGGTGGAGTTCGCACCGGCGACGCTGGGCATCGAAGAAGCCTCGGCGCTTCTCAACAACAAGTATTATCACCCTGGTGCCTACTCGGAGCAGGATTTCATCGCCTTCTACAGCGATTCCTTCCCGGTAGGCACCAAGCCGGATGAGCATGTTACGCAGGGTCTGCTCGTGAAGCAACGGAGCATGGTGTGGAGCTACGACCTCGCAGATGCGTTTGTGCTCATCAACTTCACGGTGAAAAACATCAGCCAGAGCACTATGGGCGCCATGCACGTAGGCATGTACGGGGAGCTCGCTTCCGGCAACAAGAGCACTTATGCGACCTGGCCTCCTTCCGGCTGGTTCAGCAAGAAGAACATAGCGTACTACGACACTCTGAGGATGGTTTCGGAGCATCACTACACGTTCGCCAGCGGCGCGGCGCCCTCCTGGGCGGCCATAAAGCTGCTGGGGGTGAAGGTCAACGGTGAGCCGGTGGATTTCGCCAGCAAGCCGGTTTCGTTCAACTGGTGGGACTGGGACCCCGGTGCGACTGACAAGAACCAGGACAACGAGCGGTATCTTCTGATGAGCAACGGGGAAATCGATGCGACAGAAGGGTCGGAGGCGCCTCAGTTCGACGCCGTCGAGCTGCTGTCGGTTGGACCGGTGGATTTCCTCGGTGTCGGTGACTCGTTGAGCTTCGCCTTCGCTTTCGTGGGTGGTGACGACGAACAGGATCTCTTCCTCAACGCCAGCTGGGCGCAGAAGGCGTACGATTTCAACTTCGTCCTGCCCACTCCTCCTCCGTCGCCGGCCCTCAAGGTGATTCCGGGACGGGAGAAACTGACTCTGCGCTGGGACGACAGCCCGGAGTCGGCCACGGATCCGGTCACGCACGAAGAGGATTTCGAAGGCTACAGAGTCTACCTCAGCAGGGACAACGCCAGTTTCGACATGCTGAGACAGGCCGACCTGGTTGACACGACCGGGTTCAACACAGGCTTCGAGCTCCTTGAAGACCCGGTCGAGATCGATGGAGTGAGCTACAAGTACAAACTGGTCGTGGACAACATGAAAGACGGCTTCAAGTACTGGGCGACAGTCACTTCCTACGACACCGGAACTCCCGAGGTGCCCAGTCTCGAGAGCGGCAAGCCGCAGAACAAGGTTCTCGTTATACCTGGTCCGGAGCCGGCGGAGGCGAGTGTAGGAAAGGCCGCCGTGTTCCCGAACCCCTACAGGGTGCGGGCGCTGTGGGACGGTGAGTTCCTGAGAGACAGGTATCTCTGGTTCACGAACCTGCCCAAGAAGGCGCTGCTCAGGATCTACACGCTTTCCGGAGACCTGGTCGACGAGATCAATTTCGACGGCGACACGTACAAGGCCCAGGGCGCGAGGGGCATCTACGACCCCAAGACTGACCCTCTCGGAAGAAACGCGCCGCTTCTGTCAGGCACAATGTACGCGTGGGACGTGATATCCAAGAGAGACCAGGCCGTCGCAACCGGATTGTACATTTTTGTGGTTGAAGACAAGGCCACAGGTGACACACAAGTGGGGAAGTTCCTCATAGTCAAGTAGCCACTGGACAATTGGTGTTGGCACGCCGCGGGTCCGGTGGCAGCCACCGCGAGTCGGTGGCGGCCGCTGGATGTTGCGTCGGGAGAAGACGAGACGGAGAAGAACTCGACAGACGAAAGACGAGACATATGAAAGAGAAAAATCGAATCAGTAGATCGCTGAAGACTTGGAAGACTTGCGGGCCGGCGCACGCTCCGCGTGCATTCGTTCTCCCGGCATTTTGTCTTCTGATCGCGCTCTCCCTTGTCGCTCTCGCGGGGTGCTCGAAAGACCTCGGAAGGCCGCATCCGAACACGCCACCCGAAACCGGGGTGTTCGTCCAGGGGCCCCTCGACACCGTGCGGTACTCAGTGAAGCTCTACTGGTGGGGCCAGGACGCTGACGGGGAAGTGCTCGGATACTATTACAGATGGACGTGCGTAGACCCCGGCATCTCAATCGACACCAGCTGGGTCTTCACCACCGCGACCAATAAGGATTTTGTGCTGCCGGTTCCGAACGGTTATGCGGTGCAGACCTTCTGGGTGAAGGCCGTGGACAACAAGAACGACGAGGACCCGACGCCCGCGGTGCAGGATTTCCCTGTCAGGAATTCCATGCCGTCCGTTGCGTTCGAAGCCGACGCCCTTCCCGACACCACCCTGCCGGCCGTGACGTTCTCCTGGACCGGCACGGATCCGGATGGAGACAAGACGGTCGCATATTACGTCATCTGGCTGGACGGCCAGGAAGACTCCCCCCTGGTCGTGGCTGGAAGAGACACCACGATAGGACCTGACTACATCACCAGCTACGGCGACAGGACGGTCTATCTCAGAGCCGTTGACGAAGCGCAGGGTTCGAGCCCCGTGATCTCACACATGTGGCACGTCATAGAACCGGTCGGAGACGTTCTGCTTGTGGACGACGTGCCGGCAAGCGTCGCGGGCGCCGCCACCACGGACGCCTTTTACCGCGGCGTCATCGATTCCCTCGTTCCGAGCCACCAGTACACCGTTTTCGACGTAGCAAGCCAGGGCACCTTCCGCTCGCCGCGGGAAGTGAGCCTGATACTCCCGCTCTTCAAGCAGGTCGTCTGGTACGGAGACACGCGCAGCACGCCTTCCGCAGGGCTGTCAATGGGGCAGAACGGGATCGCGGAATTCCTCGACAACGGCGGCAACCTGTACGTGGAGGGAGTGGCTGTCCTGGGTGACAACGGGAGTCTCTCTTCGGGATTCGCCGCGCAGTACCTGGGTGTGGACAGCCTGCGGACCTATTACGTTTCTCCGAGCCAGCCCCATTCCACCAATTTCGGGCTCCTCAACGGCTGGGTACTGCGGGCCAATCAATCCCTGGGACTGGATTCTCTAAGAGTGCAGGGGATTCTGGCTGGCTGCGAAATTGCCTATCCCTCTCCGCAGGCCGAGACGCTCTATTACCTGCCGCCCGGTGCCTTCCCCGGGCAGACCGTGGACTACTATCTCGGGACCCTGATGCGGGGGCAGGGGTTCAGCGCGGTTTGCGTGACCTTCCCCATCAGGAGATGTAACGGTCTCGCCACCGCGAAGCAGGAGGTGGCGAAGCTTCTCACGATACTGGGAGTCGGCCAATAGAGATTCCCGTCCGCCGCGGGCCGAAGCTGGAAGGGTGGCAGCAGCCACGGGCAGGTCTGTTGCGCACGAGACCCGGCCAGGGTAGACACCATGCGACCGCGGGCCGATCGGCCGTGCCGTCCCGGCACCTGAAGTCAAAATCAAAAGGGACGCTAATCCACCTAGCGTCCCCTTTTCATTCCTGCCCGGTTACCTGGGTCAGAGCTAACAAAACACGCGCCCCCAGAGACATCCTCCGATCGCACGTCTTCCTCTCGCCGTGCTTTTGCCCTGAGGACCCTCAGACTTGCGCTCCCGGACGTCCTTCGCTAGCGCGCCTTCTTCTTGCCCAGTTTCTGCTTCCTGAACTTGCCCGGAGTCACGCCCGCGTATCTCTTGAAGGCGTTGTAAAACGTGGACTGGCAGCCGAACCCCAAGTCAGGGTAGATCTGCTTCACCAAATGGGGCTTGTCCATAAGCATCTGCTTGGCTCTCTCGACCTTGAGCTTGTTCACGAACTCCCACATCTTGTGGCCGGTCTGCTTCGAGAAGGCTCGTGAAACGTGCTCTCTGCTCAGGCGCAGGGCCTTGCTGATGTCACTCGAGGAGTGGATGTTGGGAAGGCTCCTGTCTATGTACTTCAGAGCATTCACAACAGCAGGGGAGAGCCGTTTGGCCGTCCTCGGGTCTGACATCAGCTTCCTCACACCGGAACTCACTGGTTTGAACTGTTTCTTCATCTTCATCGGACCTCCCGTCCCTAGGGTAAATGATGAAGGCGATTCTTTGGTACGGTCGCTACACAGACGCGGTCTAACCCGGGGAACAGATCCTCTCGGGCCTCTCGGTCGTTTCACGGCCGCGGGCTCCATACCGCCACCCACGGAGCCCGAGTTTGTCGCGATTCCGGAACCTGGAACGCTTTCCCGGAACCTCGAAAAAACCGACAAGCGGGGTCGCTAGTCAATAGATAGCATTCTGTGTGGTATAAGTCAATCAAAAGTTTCGCACCTGTCTCGCGAAGAGTGATGGGCTACCAAATACAACTACAACGCAATACTCACAGATTGTCAATAGGCATTTTTCCGAGGCGTTGCATGGACCAGGTCTGTCCCGGGCCGGAGAGGAAGGTGCCCGGTGCGGGTTGTTGTGTTGGTTCCGGACTGCTCCAGACGGCTCTTGCCTCGAGACGCGCAGTAGGATAGATTATGGGTTGGCCTCGCAGCGCCGCGGGTTGCAGCGCTGGGAGTTTCCCGATCGGGCCGGTAACCCGGTCCCGACAATCCGCCCGCCGCACTCCGGCTGATTCTGCTTTCGAGGAGGGTTCTGATGTCGTCTGTCAGATTGCCTGATGACGTGGTCGTGCCAGGACAAAGCAAGATGGTGTTGCTCGTGCTCGACGGGTTGGGTGGAATCCAAGACCCCCGTTACGGCAAGACCGAGCTCCAGGCGGCTCGCACCCCCAATCTTGACAAGCTCGCCGCGGAGGGCACGTGCGGAGTCCTCGACCCGATCGCACCGGGAATCACGCCCGGCAGCGGCCCCGCGCACATGGCGCTCTTCGGATACGACCCTCTCACCTGCAACATTGGGAGGGGGGTCCTTTCCGCCCTTGGAGTGGGCTTCGACCTGACGTCCAGAGACCTCGCGGCCAGGGCCAATTTCGCCACCGTGGATTCGGCCGGCAACATAACGGACAGACGCGCGGGAAGAATCTCCTCGGAGGACAACTCCAGACTGTGCGAGAAAATCGCGAGGTCCGTGAGGCTCCCGGTTGGCACGGAACTCTTCATCCAGACAGAACGAGAGCACAGGGCCGTGGTGGTGTTCAGAGGCGAGGGACTTCACGACGCCGTCTCCGACACCGACCCCCAGCGACTCGGAGTTCCACCGGCGGACCCCGTGCCGCTCAGTCCGGAGGCGGAGAAGGCTTCCAGTATTGTGCGCTCATTTCTCGAACAGGCCCACCGGATACTGGCGGACGAAAGCCCCGCCAACGCTGTCCTCCTCAGGGGATTCGCCGTTCAGAGACCCTACGTGTCTTTTGGGGAGCGCTACAAGCTGCGGGCTGCGGCGATCGCGAAATACCCGATGTACAGAGGCCTCGCGCGGCTCATCGGCATGGACGTTCTACCCGCGTGCGAAGACCTGGACGACGAAATGGAGCTCCTGCGCAAGGAATTCCAGAAACACGACTTCTTCTATTTCCACGTGAAGAAGACAGACAGTAGCGGCGAAGACGGCGACTTTGACGCAAAGGTGAAGGCGATAGAACTCGTGGACTCGAAGCTCCCCGCCCTGATGGCGTTGTCCCCGGACGTGGTGGCGGTCACTGCGGACCACTCGACGCCGTCCGTGCTCGGAGCGCACAGCTGGCACCCCGTGCCCGTGCTTCTGAGGGCGAAGAGCTGCAGGGTGGATGCAGTCAGTTCCTTCGACGAGACAAGCTGTGCAATTGGCGGATTCGGCAGGATGCCGATGGTTCGCCTCATGAGTCTGATACTCGCGCACGGGGGGCGTCTAACGAAGTATGGCGCGTGACGCGGGGCGCGTGTGCTCGTCCACCTTCCAACGGAAGAGAGGTGTTGAGGTTGGTTGAAGAAAACGATCTCGAAGCCGCGATCGGTAGATGGCGTCAGGCGGTGGAAGAAAACCCATTCGATCCCGGTGCGCACTACGGACTGGGCGTGGCGTACGGTCAGTGCCGGATGTACCTGGAGTCGATAGAGGAGCTCAGGAAGGCCGCCAAGCTCTCGCCCGACGATTCCGACATCAAACTGGGCCTCGGCCTGATGTACAGTCAGGCGGGGTTCGCAGAAGAGGCAATCGAGCAGCTCAAGGAGGCCTCCTCTCTCATGCCCGAAGACGCCGACGTTCACTCCAGTCTCGGCCAGGTCTACATGAAGGTCGGTCGCTTCGACGAGGCAATAGAGGAGTTGCGGAAAGCGGCCGCGCTCAGGCCCGACGACAGGGAAATCTACTACCTGCTTGGGGACGCCTATTGCTACAAGGGCATGTACGATGAGGCCGCTGTGGAGTACAAGAAGTCCATGAGAGAGCTGCAGCTCGAGAGCTTCAAGAGACAACGCGGGATCCAGCAGCAGGGCAGAGAGAAAATCAAGACCAGGCTGACCAAGCCCGGCAGGTAGGGAACCGCAGGCACGCCGGGAGGCCGTAACCGGAACCCCGCGCAGGCGCTGATCAAGAGCCTTTGGGGCGCTGATGCGCCGCCGGGCCGAGCCCGGCAACAAATGAACGCGACGCACATTGAACAATGGAAGGGGGATCACTCGATGTCGGCCAGACGGTCACTGATAGCACTCCTGGTTTTTTTCTGCGTGCTCATAGTGATAGCGGTAGTCTTCGTCCTGGTTTTCGTGGGCAGAGCGCCCGAAGTCAAGGATGGAAGCTACCTGGTTCTCTCTCTCGGGGGAGACATTCCGGAGGAGTCCTCCGGCTTCTTTGACATGCCGTTCCTCGAGAAAGAGCAGGTCACGATGAAGACTTTGCTCGAATGCGTGGAAAAGGCCAAAGTCGACCGGCGGATAAAGGGGATAGTGGTCAAGATCTCGCCGTTCTCTTTCGGCTGGAGCAAGACTCACGAGATAAGAGAGAAGCTGGCGTGGTTTAGAGGGAACTCCAAGAAGCCGCTGGTGGCCTACCTGATGATGGGCGGTGACAAGGAATACTATCTGGCGACTGCTTGCGAGAAAGTGCTCATGCCCGAGGCGAGCGAGCTCTTTCTGGACGGCCTCGTGTCCGAGGTGGTCTTCCTGAGAGGCACGCTGGACAAGATGGGCGTCACCCCCGACCTCGAGCACATCGGTGCGTACAAGAGTGCCTCGGACATCTTCACGCAGAGAACGTTCACCGAAGCGCACAGAGAGGTGACGAACTCGCTCCTGGACGACGGGTTCGGCAGACTCCTCAAGGTCATCGGTGAGGCGAAGGACCTCAGCAGCGAAGAAGTCAAGAAACTCGTGGACTCGGGCCCCTTCACTGCGGCGGAGGCCTACGAGGCCGGGCTCGTGGACAGCCTCGTGTACGAAGACGAGCTGCCCAAGATGCTCGGAGTCCCGAAGGAAAGCCACTTCAAGACGGTCTCGCTCGAAGACTACACGCGGGTGAAGCCCTCGGCGCTCAAGCTGGGAAAAGGTCCCAAGATCGCCCTGGTTTACGCCGTCGGGACCATCACGGAAGGAAAGAGCTCGTACAGCCCCATCTTCGGCAGGACCATGGGCTCCGACACCATAGTCGAGGCACTGAAGGAAGCCAGGAGGGACAAGGACATAAAGGCCATCGTTCTCAGGATCGATAGTCCTGGAGGCTCCGGCCTAGCTTCCGATTTCATCTGGCGAGAAGTGAATAGGGCGAAGGCCAGGAAGCCCTTCATAGCTTCCATGTCGGACGTGGCGGGCTCCGGCGGCTACTACATCGCGATGGCCGCGGATACCATAGTCGCCGAGCCGGGCACCATCACGGGCTCGATCGGAGTGGTCAGCGGCAAGTTCACTACCGCCGGGCTCTACGGAAAGCTCGGCATGAACCGGGAAATAGTGACGCGCGGCGAGCGCGCCGCCATGTATTCGGACGTCCGCAGCTTCACGCCCGCCGAACGCCGCAAGCTGCTCGAGCAGATCTGGGAATGGTACACGGACTTCGTTAGAAAGGTCGCCCAGGGCCGCGGCATGACCGAGGATGAAGTTGACAAGGTAGCGCGTGGAAGAGTCTGGACCGGCGCGCAGGCCGTTGAGATAGGCCTTGTTGACGTGTTGGGGGGCCTGGACGAGTCAGTCGAGCTGGCCAAGGCGAGAGCCGGCATCCCGAAGGAATCGGAAGTCACTCTGGTGATGTTCCCCAAGAGGAAGATATCCATGTTGCAGAAGCTCGTGAGGGCTTTTTCTTCCGAGTCGTACGAGGCGGTCGAAGCAGGCCTGGGGGTCATGTCTCCGGATGCGAAGGCTGCTCTCGAGATGCTGCGCGCAGGGAGTCTGTTTCATTCCGGCGAATCCCTCTACTTGATGCCTTATCGAATCGATATTGAGTAAACCACGGAACGACCCTCGGCCGCTTCGCGGCCGGAAGGCCGGGACGGAAGCGCGGGAACAAAGTTGCGGGACGGGAATCCGGAGACCAGATACGCGGACAGCTGCACCGGGTAGAGGAAAGCCCGAACGCGTGCGCATGGATGGAAGGAGACGTTCAAGATGAGCAGGAGTCTGATAAGTGCAGGTGCGATCCTCATCATGCTGTGCGCGCTCGCCGAGCCTCCGATAAGCAGCGATGCGGCCTGCTCCAGCGCACAGACACTGCGGTGCGAGCTGACCCTGTCACATGCCACGTCGTGTGACGCAGGCGCAGTTGAGACGAAGGCCGCACCAAGCAAAGCGGCGGCCGTGTCCAGGAAGGGAGGGCAGGCCATGCTGGAGAAGATCCACTGGTTGGGTCACGACTGCTTCAGGGTGGACGCCGAGAAAATCGTCTATTTCGACCCGTTCGAGCTCGGCGCCGGAGCGGTGCCGGCAGACGTGATCTTCATTTCGCACGACCACTTCGACCACTGCTCGCCCGGGGACGTCTCGGCCATAACGAAAAAGGGCACGGTCGTGGTCACGACCACGGCGTGCGCCAAGAAACTCTCCGGAGAGACTAAGATCGTCAAGCCGGGCGACAAGCTGACTGTCCAGGGCATCAGCGTCGAAGTCGTTCCCGCCTACAACACGGACCCGGCGCGGGCGCAGTTTCACCCGCGCAGTTCCGGTGGGGTGGGTTTCATCGTCACTCTGGGGAAGAAGAGGATCTATCACGCCGGCGACACGGACTTCATCCCGGAGATGAAGTCCTTCAAAGTGGACATCGCCATGCTGCCGGTCTCCGGCAAGTACGTCATGACCGCCGAGGACGCCGTAAAGGCGGTCCAGGCCATAAAGCCGGAGATAACCATCCCGATGCACTATGGAGGCATTGTCGGAAGCCGGAAAGACGCCGAGACGTTGAAGAAACTGGTCGCGCCTCTGAGGGTCGAGATACTCACGTCCGAGAAGAAATAGTCAGGGAATCACCTGCCGGCTCATCACGTCAAAGCCGGTCGCAAGAAATAATGGGCAGAAGGTCGTGACCTTCTGCCCATCGCTGTCCCGGCTGCGTCCAACGCGGCGCCTCTGCCCCTAGTGCCTACACCAGCTCGAAGCTTTCACCGGGCTTCAGCACCACGCACTTGCTGCGAGTCTCCCTTTCGACGCTCTCTTTGAAGGCGAACGGATCCTGCTTCACTATTTCAAACGTCCCGTAGTGCATGGGGATGACGACCGCAGGCCTTATCAGCTTCACCGCTTCCAGCGCGTCCTCAGGCCCCATCGTGAAATTGTCGCCTATCGGGAGGAGCGCCACATCCACGCGCCTGTCCCCTATCAGTTTCATGTCGTAGAAAAGTCCGGTGTCGCCCGCGTGGTAGATGTGCCTGCCCTCGATCTCCAGAAACACGCCCGTGGGGTTTCCGCCGTACGTGCCGTCAGGAAGGCACGAACCGTGATGGGCGATTGTAAGCTTGACCGTGCCGAAGTCGAAGCGCGCGGCGCCTCCTATGTGCATCGGGTGCACCTTGCAGCCCAGCTTTTCGGCGTAAGAGGCAATCTCGAAATTGGAGATGATCGTTGCGCCGGATTTCTTTGCGATGGCCGGGGTGTCGCCGAAGTGGTCGCCGTGCCCGTGCGTCACGATCACGTAGTCGACCCCTAGCTCCTCTTTCTTGAGCGTGCAGAGCGGATTTCCCGTGATGAACGGGTCGATGATGAGTTTCTTCCCCGCTCCTTCGACGAGGAACGCGGAATGGCCGCAGTAAGTGAGCTTTATCATCTCAGTGTTTCCTCCGGTCTGGCGTGGACTGACAGTATCAGTTGCAGTATGACGGCGTTGAGGCTGCTTCACCTCCGGTCTGGCTTGGAACGAAAACCATACTACCATCCCCGCCCGGCCGACCTCAATAGACGGTCCGTTTCTCCGGTGGAGTCGGCGTCCGTCTCGAGTGGCACGGCCTCGCTTCGGTTGCCAGGTTCGGGTTACTCGGACGTCAGGCCCCGGTTTTATGATGTCCGGGGTTGTGCTATTCTGAGTAGAAAGCCGGATGCCGCGGGGTCGTGCCACGCTCCGCGGGGCCGATGGCACGGCCGTCACGCCAAGCGAGCGTCATGTTGACTTCCGAGGTAACTCCAGATGAGCGAAGCCCAGAACGTGAAAATAGCACAGATGTTTGACGCTATCGCGGACGTCCTGGAATTCAAGGGCGAGATGGTGTTCCGCGTGAACGCCTATCGTCGGGCGAGCCGCGTACTCCAGGACCTCAGGGAAGACGTGACAGTCCTATGGAAGGACGGAAGGCTGAGGGGCGTGCCCGGAATCGGCGAAGGACTGGCGGAGAAGATCGAGGAGTACCTCTCGACGGGAAAGATGAAGAGGCACGAAGAGATCACCAAAGGAGTCCCTTCGAGCCTCATCGAGCTGCTTCGCATCCAGGGCCTGGGGCCCAAGACCCTTGCCCTCGCCAACAAGAGACTTAGGGTTGAGACCCTGGAAGATCTCAAGAGAGTCATAGAGAACGGCTCCTTGGAAGAGCTTCCAGGCATGGGCCCGAAGAAAGTCGAGAACATCAAGAAAGGAATACAGCTCTTCGTGGCGAGCAAAGAGAGGATGTCGATCGGTGTCGCGCTTCCGATTGCGGAACGCATCATCGGCGAGCTTCAGAAGGCCGCGGGTGTGAAGCGGATCTCGGTCGCCGGTTCCCTCCGGCGATGCAGGGAGACCATCGGCGACATCGACATATTGTGTGACGGAAAGGACGGCGCAGAGATCATCCGCAAGTTCAGGGAGCTCCCCAGCGTCGCGCAGGTCCTGGCCGCCGGCGAGACGAAGGGCAGCATCGTCGTGGAGGGTGGTGTGCAAGTGGATCTGAGAGTGGTCGAGCCGGACTCGTACGGCGCCGCGCTCCAGTATTTCACCGGCTCCAAGGCCCACAACGTCAGAGTCAGAGAGATCGCGAAGAAAAAGGGTCTCAAGGTGAGCGAGTACGGCGTCTTCAGGGGCAAGAAGAGGATCGGCGGCAGGGACGAGGAGGACATCTACAGGGCAATCGGAATCCCGATGATGCCGCCGGAGATACGCGAGGACTGGGGCGAGATCGAGGCGGCCGAGAAGGGAGAGCTTCCGGAACTTGTCGAGCCCCTGGACATCAAGGGGGATTTTCACGTCCACTCAAAGTACAGCGACGGAATAGCGTCCATCGCCGACATTGCCGGGAAGGCCGTCTCGATGGGCTACAAGTACGTCGCGATATGCGACCACTCCAAGTCCGCGAAATACGCCGGAGGAATGGAGACGGCCGTGCTTCTCAGGCAGCTCGAGGAAATAAAGAAGGTCAACGCCGGACTCGTGAACAGGGGCCTGCGGGTCCTGGCGGGCGTCGAGGTCGACATCAAGGCCGACGGCACTCTGGATTTCCCGGACGACCTCCTCGAGAAGCTCGACGTGGTCGTGGCATCCATACACAGCGGCTTCAAGCAGAGGGTAACCGAGCGGATCGTGGCCGCGATGAAAAACCCGCGCGTTCACATCATAGGTCATCCGACAGGCAGACTCATCTCGCGCCGCGAGGGCTACGACATCGACCTGGACCGGCTCATGGAGGCTGCCAGAGACACAGGTACTGCGCTGGAAATCAATGCCTACTACGACCGGATAGACCTCTCGGACCTGAACTGCCGCAAGGCCAAGGAGCTGGGCGTGAGCCTCGCTATCGGCACTGATTCTCACAGGGTGGAGCAGCTCGAGTTCATGAAGTTCGGCCTGGGCGCGGCCAGGCGTGGCTGGCTGGAAAAAAGGGACCTGCTGAACACCCTTCCTGTGACGCGGCTTGTCACTCGGCTCAGGAACAAGGGCAGACGATGAAGGATGATGTACTTGACCTGACCCCTTGAGACGAGACCAGATCATTCGTCAGTTTTCTGATAGGGTGTTCTGGTCAGGAAGGGGGGAAAGCAATGGCAAGAAGGATAGGGATAGAGAAGGCGATTCGGATTCTCAGGGAGGTGGAGGTGCTTCAGAGCCAGGGCAGCACGATTGGTGAAGCGTGTAGGAAGTTGGGGGTGACGGAGCACACGTACTACCGGTGGAAGAAGGAGTACGGGCGGCTGAGCGTGGACCAGGCGAGGCGATGAGGATGCTGTTACGAAGCGGGTAGTTCAGTTGGCCAGCTGTTATGGTCGGTATGGTTACCGGCGGATAACGGTGTTGCTGGGTCAGGAGGGCTGGAGAGTCAATCACAAGCGGGTGGAGTGGATTTGGCGTCGTGAGGGGTTGAAGGTGCCTCGGAGGCAGCCCAGGCGTGGTCGGCTT
>Ga0315294_10000888_pt1 | contig 32471 bp, 28 predicted proteins | sample YL17G13_40_MG_FD_203626 | JGI IMG/M metagenome (GOLD analysis project Ga0315294, IMG submission 203626) | Sediment microbial communities from Yellowstone Lake, YNP, Wyoming, USA - YL17G13_40 | ecosystem: Environmental > Aquatic > Freshwater > Lake > Sediment | place: USA: Wyoming | collected...
CCCCCGCGCGAATTGCAAGTAGCCAGTCTCAGCGAGATTCCTCGACGAAACTGGCATTTCTCGAAACTCCGAGTACTGCTGGTATGCTTGGACTTTGGAATCTCGAGAAGCGTGGAGGTGCTCTGGACAAGCTCTTCTTGGGTCTTCCTGGTGTCTGGGAGTATAACTGGCGAAATCAGGCCTTAGACGGGCCCAGTCAGTTGAAGTGCTTCTCGAGTTCTCTCTTTCTATTCTGAAGAGCGTTTAGTTGCATTAGCCAAGCTCTGGAGAAGACTTGGTATCTCGCGAAAGGGTCAAGGGTCCCTAATATCTTGGGGTCTTCAGAGTCTCGAGGACTCGAGTTCCTACCGTAGCTTGTACTGAGTCTTCTTGGTGACTGGAGAAAACCCTCGAAATATGCCTGTTCCAAGCAAGTTGTTTCGATTTGCGACCTTCTAATTTCCGAGAAAGACCTTGGTTCCTATTCAAAGGTGAAGTCAGGTCAAGCCCTTGACTTCAATCATTCTCCAACAAATTCTTCCTGATTCTTCCCTGTGCTGCAAAGGTCTGGCAGACAACGGCGAGATTTCTGAACACGACTTGGCCGTCTCTCGAAAGGTGAGTGCTCCAGCGTATCTGGCTTTCCCGAACCTCGAGTACTCTGCAGAGCCTTTGGTCAAGCTTCTGGTGAGTTCTCCTAGCATCTGGAGTGGCCCGAGACACGTCTCGACATGTCTGGAAAGAACAAGAAATCTTGCTTCGTTTTCTTTGCATAAAACGAAAACAACAGTTTCCGACTTGGCAGATTCTCCGCTCTTATGGCGGAATCAACAACTTGGATTCTTGACATCATTATCCTGAAGCCTATTCATTCAATTGCCAAAAAAGTCTGAAAAGTTGCTCTTGGTCTTTGATAGAGGAGCAAAGGAACTTAAGCAATCTGTTTCACTGGCTTCAATACTGAAAGCTTTTCTTATTTCGCCGGTCTCTAGACCGCCTTCTTCCGGTAGAACTTGGCAAAGTCGACAGTATGAACAGCTTGGGTTTTATGGATCGTTGTGGTGGGGTCGCTTAGGTCAATGCCCACGTTATGAACCCACAGCAGGTCGCCTTTCGCGCTTGCGTGTCGTATGGCAAGTTGATCTAGAATGAATAGTCATCTATGTTTGAGGGTGTGATTTTCTCTATCCTGGTATAGACTGGCTTCTTTCCTCCCTTTACATACCATACTATGTTGACCTCCTCCACCATTTTGTTCCGCAGGAGATTTCTGATGGTTCTGTTTTGATTTGGATTCAGCAATCGCCTTTCTGCCGGTGCTTTGCTTGGTTTTATCTCGTAGAAACGTAGTTTTCCGGATTCGGTGATCACCATCAGATCAGGAAGCCCTTCATGGTGAAAGACCTCATTTTGTTTAGCTTTGTGCGTCTTGACAAGTTCATCGATATAACCGTATTCAGTAGGTCTTATGGTCTCTTTCCATGCTTTCTTTCCTGCATCCTGGGAACGCTTTTTTCCAGTGTTCTTTCGCCTTGTGTCCCAAGATTTTCTTCCGGCTTTGGTCCAATCCACACTGTTTTTTCTGCTTTTCAAGGCACAATCTCCTTTCAGTCATCTAGAGTCTGGCTTGTCAGCGCTTTTTCCTGAGGCAGTCATTGAAGCTTTGTAACCAATTCTTGAACTTCATCGGCAATGGCTTCCAATCTAATCCTCGGAAACTCTTCAGCGCGACCTTTTTTATTCATCTTTGCGAAGAGGGCTAAGTCGTGTTTCACATTTGAGATGTAGTGTTCAATTTTATGGTTGGCTTTGTTCATGGATTTCAACACTTCGAACAATAGAGTGCCGTATTCAGATTCTTTGATCGCTCGTGTATACTCGTATCCATCAAATTCGATAAACAATGCAGGCCACATCCTTGCGGACAGTCTATCTATGTCACGGAGTTTGTTTACTGTGAAGATTGGTTCCTTTCTTGAGATCTCAAGCAGTTTGTAAACAACATGAGCATCTCGACTATTGAGGTATGTCTTCTCTTCTGCCAATTCTCGCAAAGTCATGGCTACTCCTCTGAGACGCCTTTTCTCTTTTTCACTTGATAGCAAGTCTTTCCAACGTTCATAGAAGTTGTCGAGATCAGTAAGTGTAGGCAACCCCTTTTTCCAAGGATAGACACGCCGCGATCTTCCGTCTTCACTCACAAGAATTGGTATGTATATGATATTTCCACGGTATCCCATTTTCTGCGCGTACCTGACGTCGCCCCAAATCATCACGTCTATTCTGAGTTTCTTGCCATCCTTGAGATTGAACTCCGTTAGAATCTTGTGTGCCTTTATCGCTTTCTTGGCCAACACCTTATGTGGCAACTTCGAACCCCGACACGATTATGTTTCTATCCACACTTGAAGTTTCGCGGGTTAGGGCTTATCCTGTAGTCAAGCTTTGCGTCACATGTGTGGCAGGATACAAAATAGCAGCGGGTGCCTAACCCTCTTCGTGGCAATCTGTGCTTCACAAAAGGCTATTATTACCCATAGACGTTACGGTTTACAGGCCGAAATAGGTTGTGTATCTATGACAATGAAAATACCTTTGGCGAAGATTGAACAAGGAATCAAACTTGCTCTAGCAAAATGCGAAGAGCATCTCACGAGTGCCGAGATCCTAGCCTCAAAGAGTGCACTTGGCAATGCAGTCGAATCCCTCGAATTTGCCATCGAGGAGTTTGGACGCGCGGTAGCTTTAATCGAAAAGCTGAAATCAGGTTCCGAAGACGTGGAAAAGAAGCTTTTCAATAGTCACGATTACAAGTACAACAAAGCCTGGACAGTTCTGCCGACTAGATTGAAGACAATCTATGAAGGCTCATCTGATCCTGCGGTTTTCGACCCAAAGATCTTTGATGCAGGGAAGGAAACGATTTCGCCCAGAACACGCCTAGATGCCACTCATGTGAGCTATGATGAGAAAGCTCAAGAGTGGACTACTGGAGTTCGCGTAGACAAAGACAAAATACAACAAATCGTCGATCAGATTAGGCGGAGCAAGGCAACTCTCACATGGTAACAATTCCCGCAAATCATAAGAACTGAACGACAGAATATAAAAGGCAACAAAGCCGAGAACATTCGAGTACATGGAAGGTTGTGTAAGGCTCTGTATGACAAGATTAAGGAAGAAATTGTACAGGAGTATTATTAACAGAATTTCAAGAATGACGGTGAAAGATTCGTTGCATGGTATTTGCGAAATGTTCATTTGAGAGACCCAAACCAAGCGAAATATGATATTACTGATGGTCCAAATGACAAGCAAATTGACGCGATCGTCATAGATGACGACAGCTCTATCGTCTATATTGTCCAAGGTAAGTTCATCGGGGCAGACAAAGTAGATTCGACACCATTGCATGGCAGGTCTGCCCGTTCCTAAACCCAAAAGGGTTCAAAACCTAATTTGAATGGCGGTCGAATTTCTATTTTTAATTGCTTGAGAAATGGAAAGAGGCTCTCTAAGAAAGTTAGCTATTGTCCATAATAAATTGGGTTCTATTCTGAATTTTGCACTAAATGTGTATTAACCTTTTTGCGCAGATTTAAGCGATAAATAAATCTTTTATTCAGAAATCCTATACTGTTTCATCGAGGTATTGCATTGGTAGAATATTGGGTAGAGGAAAACATAAGACCTGTAGCTAACGGTGATTTTGACAGAGCTTTATTTGAACATATTCGGGATTTAGTAAATCATATGAAAGGTCAAAATTGGATCATTCACTGGCATTTTTTAAGAGAGGGCGGGAGTTGGAGAGGCAATCAACAAATCTTACACATTAGATTTAGGGTGCGTGTACTCGAAGCTAACCTACAGCTTGCTCGTAACTACATCACATCAGAGCTTGATGCAATTCAAACGAATGTAGGAATTGCTGACCATTATCGTGGCAATCATGGCATGCCAGACCAAGAGTATGTAGGAGAAGCCGCAAATTTTGATGAAACTAACGTCAGTCCGGAAGGCTGGGAAGTCACTCAGAAATGGCTAGAAGCAGGGAGTGAGATTGAACTCGTTCTTTTAAAAAATAGGTTTGAAGGAATACCTCTTGGGAGAAGATTTGTTCTATCGGATCTTCTACATTTTCCTGCAAATCAATTTGATCGAAACCATGTGGTGTTACAACCAGCCAATCAAATGGTTATCCAGCTATAGTTGTTATGCTTCATCCGAATTCTTTTTATTTTAAATATTCTAGCAAAAAACCTCTATTCTTAGAAGCAAGTGAAGGCTCTGTTGACCTAATCAAGGGTAAAGATTAATGCGCAAAACAGTTAGTTCATTTTAAACATGACAAAACTTAAATCAAGTCACATTTTGGTTTCATCGGGAGATTGATGATTGATTTGGATCCAAAAAAGTCAAAAATAGTGGTTGGATCAGCTTTACTAGATTGCATTGAAAGTGCCCCTTACGATAAGACGTTATTAGGTTTTTGCAATGATTTAAGAGCCCTTTATGATAGCGCGATCTCCATCGAAGAAATTAAGCGTTTGCATAATAAACTAGTTAAGTCATCAAATCCTAATCAAAGAGACGTTGGATTTGCTTTAGAGCCAGCACTAGGCTTCAACCAGCCTGAAAAAGACTGGCGTGATTTAGCGATTGAAATGATGGAAACAGAATTGAGCCTATTTGATATTTTCTATCGCATAACAACTTTAGAAGAACAAAAATACCAAACAAGTGAGCTTCTCGAATGGTTAAATGAAATTGGAAGTTCCGTAAGTTGCATGAGAAGTTCCGACTGGATAAACGCTAAAAAACATGCAAATAAGGCGTTCGAGCTAAGTAGAAAAGACTCAATTAAAGAAATCATAGAAGACGAATATCTTGGAGGCGCCATAGTAATTTACCAGAAAGCAACCGCTCGATATTTTGAGGAAACTAAACAATATCCTGTAACTGCAACTTTTCCAGAAGATCGACTGGACATAATAGTCGAGCTTCAAGCCTTTCTTCTGAAACTGGAGGAGAAATATCAGATAGGAAAACCTAGCAAGGTTTTATCTGATGTTATACTATATCCTATTGAAAAGATTGGAACAGCAATCGAATACTTGATGAATAGCAATGAGAAAATTGAACGAGCTAATTACGAGATTGGCTTGGCTTGCGAGCATTTCAAAGAAAAGATTGGAAACCTCAGAGGCAAGGAAGAAAGGGACTGGGCTAATTCAATTTATGAACCTTTGGAAGTAGTCTTCTCAAAATTGCCTGTGGAACCACGGTCAGTAACAGGTTTCGGAAATCCAGGCGTAGAATCAAGATTTGAGAATGAGCATGCTTAGCAAAACGTGGAGCCGTGACTTTAGAGAAAATGGCTAACCAGTTGAAAGATATTCGTCCTTTGAATGGATCGCAAGACGAAGCGTTTGAAGAACTCTGTTGCCAACTAGCAGAATACGAGCATGCTCCTGAAGGTTCAAGATTCGTGCGGAAAGCTCCTCCAGACGCAGGCATAGAATGCTTCTGGAAATTGCCAGAAGGCGATGAATGGGGGTGGCAAGCCAAATTTTTCCTTCACCCCCCAAGCGAGAATCAATGGGGTCAGATAGATGATTCCGTGAAAACAGCCCTGGGAAAGCATCCGCAGCTAACTTCCTATACCCTTTGTCTTCCTATTGATAGATCAGACCCTCGTGTTAGTGGGAAAAAATCATTCATGGACCGATGGGACGTACATAACAAAAAATGGCAAGAATGGGCTAAAAGCAAGAAGATGTCAGTCGAATTCAAGTATTGGGGAGCTCATGATGTTTGGGAGCGGCTAAGTCATGAAGAACATCGTGGCCGTAGCTACTTTTGGTTAAACTCAGAATTGTTTAGCCAGCAATGGTTCCAAGACCGAATTAATGTAGCAATTGCTAATGTTGGACCTAGATATACAGCCGAGCTAAACGTTGATCTACCGATCGCTTGTCGATTTGATGGATTGGGTCGAACTTCAGCCTTTCAAAGAAGAATCAAGAAATTATATGGCGAGGCTAAGAGAGCATATGCCAATGTCTTATCAAGCAAGGCCAAAGAGTCCATAAAAGACAAAACTCTAAATTTACAAAAAACAATGAGTCCATTGCTCGTTAGTTTAGACGCTATTAAGGAATTTGACATTGACATTATTGCATGGGACTCTGTAAAAAAGTCAGCGTCTGAATCGATAACGATTTCAAGAGATTGCATGCAAAAGCTAGAAGAGGTTGAGACAACTTCTTCCAAGGAAGCGCACCCTAACAATTTAACTAATGCCCTTCAATACGAACGCTATAACTTCCAAAAATTGGTCGATATCTTGGAAAAGTTACAAGATTTCGCGGGTAGTGTAGAAGCAAGCTTAACAAATACTCCGGCCTTTTTGTTGGTGGGTAAAGCTGGTACTGGAAAAACACACCTATTTTGTGATGTAGCAAAACAAAGAGTCGCTTCTAATCGTCCAACAGTTTTGTTATTAGGTATACATTTTATTGATGGTGAGCCGTGGGCACAAATTATTCGTGCACTTGGTTTATCTTGTAACGTGGAAGAATTTTTGGGAGCCCTTGATTCGGCAGCAAAAGCGAGGAAAGCTCGAGCGCTTATCATTATAGATGCTCTAAATGAAGGGGAGGGAAAATATCTTTGGAACAATTTCCTTGGAGGAATGCTCACAACCTTATCCAAGTACCCCTGGATCAGTATTGCCCTTAGTGTGCGAAACTCCTATGAAGATATTGTAATTCCAGATTGGCTGGTTCCTGAAAAGAAATTGATTCGTGATATCCATTATGGCTTCACGGATTACGAATATGAAGCCACACGAATATTCTTTAACTACTATAATATCGTTCAACCCTCAATTCCTCTTTTAGTTCCAGAGTTTCGAAATCCTCTATTTTTGAAATTATTCTGCAGTGGCTTGAAAAATCACGGTTATACTCGTATTCCGCCAGGAATGCAGGGGATTAGTTTTGTTTTCAACTTTTTCGTTGAATCTGTAAACGAAAAGCTCGCAAGTCCTAAGTGTCTCAATTTTGACGTTAACGCTAATCTAGTGCAAAAGGCTGTAGGGCAACTTGCTGAATTGTTAGCAAATACTAGTCAGTCTTGGATACCCAGAGATGAAGCGAAAAACGCTGTTGATTCCGTTCTTCCTCGTTCTGGTTACGAGGGCTCACTCTTTAACGGTATGATTTCTGAGGGTATTTTAGCAGAAGATAGATTTTGGGTTGGAAATAATGAGTGGAAAGAAGGTATCCATTTCTCATACGAACGATTCACTGATCATCTAATAGCTAATTATCTTTTGGAAAGAAACCTCGATTCTAAAGATCCTATTGCGTCGTTTGCTTTAAGCCAACCGCTCAGTTGTTTTGTCAAAGACAAACGGACATGTTTGATCAATAGAGGGCTAGTAGAAGCTTTTTCTATTCAACTGCCAGAACGGATTAACAAGGAACTGTTTGAAGTCGCTCCTTACTGTTCTAGTTACCAATCGGTTCAAGAATCGTTTGTAGAGAGTCTTATTTGGAGAAACCCTGAATGTATGACAGACTCGACTTTAGACTGCATTAACAAATATATCATTAATAATAGTCAAGTCGTCGATAAATTTCTGGAGGCGCTCATAACAGTAGCCTGCAATCCGAATCATCCCTATAACGCGGATTTTCTTCATCAGCACCTTATGAATTTTAAAATGGCGGAGCGTGACGCTTGGTGGTCAATTTTCCTTCATTACCAATATGGGTCGCATGGTGCAGTCGATCGCCTTGTCGATTGGGCGTGGCATCCAGACGATAAGAGCCATATTGATAATGCCTCGATAAAATTATGTGGTATTGCGCTCTCTTGGTTTCTAACTACTTCTAATCGTTTTCTTAGGGACAGAGCTACTAAAGCACTTGTGTCGATAATGCAAAATCGTATCCATATCTTGAGACAAGTCATTCGTCAGTTTATAACTGTCAATGACCCCTACATTCTTGAACGCTTATTTGCAGTCGCTTATGGTTGTGCAATGCGAAGTACAGACAGCAAAGCTATTGGTGAGCTCGCAACTGACGTCTATAGCTTAATATTCGAGAAAGGCGAGCCTCCGCCACAAGATCTGTTACGTGACTATGCACGAGGTACTATCGAACTGGCTTTGCGACAGAATTCGGGATTAAATATTGATACAGAAAGAGTCAGACCACCATATGTTAGCACTTGGCCTTCGTTTGAGATACCAACAGCTGAAGATTTACAGAAATATGGAAAATGGGAAAAAGAGATGCCTGATGAGGAGTGGTCTCGAGTCATTCTTTATGATTCTATAATGGGCTTTGAGGACTTTGCAAGATATATCATAGGAACGAATTCGGGAAGCTTCGCATGGTCATCACGCAGATTAGCGGAAACTACAAAGCCCACTAGGCAAGAAATTTTTGAAAGCTTTGTAAAATCGCTTACGATTAGACAAAAACAAGCTTGGACCGAATTTATTTTGTCAAGAAATTATTTAGAGTCTTACAAGACTTTCCGTGATTACAAGAAAATACTGAAAGAACAACCCTTTAAGCAGCTGATTGGAGTGGTGCCAGAGAACGTTGAATTCACTGAAGAAGAACGCAAAGAACTCTTAATGGCCTGCGAGAAAGACTTCCGCAAGACTCTTCACAAAAACAAAACCAGAATTTTAGATGAAAAAATTATTCCATACCTTAACGACCCGAATAAAGATGAATACAGGTTTGACTTATCAATAGCTCAACGGTGGATTCTAAAGAAAGTCTTGGATTTAGGGTGGACTGTGCAACTTTTTGGTCGCTTTGATAGAAGCCTCTCCTATTCAAACAATGGAAGAAGTGCACACAAGGCTGAGAGAATGGGCAAGAAATATCAGTGGATCGCATATCATGAATTAATTGCAAGAATCTCTGACAACTTTGAATATCGCGATTCCTGGTCAAGAAGCCGCAAGAAGTATGAGGGTCCTTGGCAGGGTTATCGCAGGGATGTCGACCCCTCATTCTTATTAAGAAAAACTCAAAGTGAAACTTGGCAGCCTAATTCTAGCACATGGTGGTTTCCATCAGAATACAACTCTTGGACTGCTAAGGCAGATGATCTTGAATGGTTGAAAAGCTTCGAAGATATTCCAGGAGTGCAACCTTTGCTAGAAGTGACAAACCCAGGTGATGGCTCGAGATGGTTAGTCTTGGAAGCTATCTATAGGTGGGAGCAACCAATCCCTCCCGAGGAGGATCGCTTTGAAATTCCGAGGCGTGATATGTCTTATGCGTTGAAAAGTTATATAGTCAAGACCAACGACATGAACAAATTGTACGACTGGTTCAAGAGCCAGAACATTTTTTCGCTTAGAATGCCGCGAGTAAGGACTTTGCATTCAACCTTTATGGGAGAGTTTTTCTCTTCTCCTGCATATGACTCTCAGCTCTCTTCGGAATACGGTTATGAGGAGTGGACTCGAGGAGACCAACCTTTGCTTCCGGTCGAGGTTGTAGTGCCTTCGGAACATTATCTCTGGGAGTACAATAACTACGATTGCTCGATTGATGAAGTTATATCGGTACATACCCCTTCCAAATGGCTTAGTGATTCCCTGAACTTGAAATGGAATGGTATCGAGGGAGAATATTTTGACGAAAAAGGAAAACTGTTAGCATTTGACCCTTCAGTGAGAAATAGTGGACCAGATGTATTATTGCTACGCGAAGAAGCTTTTGCTACTCTACGGTCGAAAGGTTATGATATTTTATGGGTTATCACCGGAGAAAAAATGATGATAGGCGGAAGTATGGCGCCAGGAGAGTGGATGGGGCGCCTAGAAATTTCTGGTGTATTTAGGAAAAAAGAAATTAATTTTGAGGGACTCGTGAATAACTCGTTTGATCAATAACGCATAGCACAACGCTAGAGCGGTAAGCAAAAGTGCAGTTCAGGCAGGTTCCATAGCTGAAGGGGATAAAAGCCGTTGTATTGGGCTGCCCGTCCCCATACCCAAACGGGTTCAAGTTCCACACTCAGAAAGATTGCAAATAGTGGAGGTTAGCTCGCAAGACAGTATGTTGAGTCTGCAGACCTCGCGAGCGCTTTTTATATTTCATAATAACCAAATAATCCAACGTATTCTAGTTGCAGATACGTTATATGTAGAGAGAACAAGAACTGGAGAGCTAGACATGGTAAGACTGAACAGCTCACTTAAGAACCAAATTGGAGCCAAGATCAGAGCCTATCACCAATCTTTGTTAAACCCCCCTGTCTCGAAAGAAAGAGACTTCGTTAACAGAACCGTCAATGCGTTTAAGAATTTTAGACCGCCTTCTAGTGGGGGACAATCTCTCTCAACGCGTTCTGCTAATATTGATAGGAAACCAATTGTAGATTTTATGCCGTTTCCCAGACCGCTTTCACCTGCATTTCCCTTTGACTCAAAGAAGGAAATTGGGGATTTGCTCTTCGTGTACAAATATTTCCTAAATAACAAACTTGTAGCTCACCGTGCATCCATAGTTCAAGCAAAATACACAAGAGGAATGCGCAAATCCTGGACCATAGACACAGGCCAGTTTTACCTTATGAGTTATTGGCCATGTTTTCGCGTTATAAAACCAAAACCAAGAAAATTCAAGATATATGATCTCGAACCAAGGACTCGCTCATGGGCAACCTATGGATTTGTCGGTCCTAATGCCATTGAATATCCAGTTTTCTTCTCATCCCAGAGAATATTGAGTAGATATTCGATGCCAAAATCCGAGCATTTCAGTTTTGACCTAAGCTCTATGCCTAATATCTGGGTTTGCACTGCAGGTTATCTTTCGAAACTCCTACAGGATCTTATAGGAGAAAATCTGTTAAGCAATTCCAAGGTCAGAGATTTTGCTAATGACTTATACAGAATTGTCAACTTACTTCCTGACCCGCCGGGGGAATTTGAATGGGACGACCAAGAATCAGAAGAAGGAAAAAGCTTTGGAATCATTGAATTCAAGGTTGTTCAGGAAGAAGAAAACAAAGGATGTTGGAAAGGAAAGGTATAACTGATATCCATGAAGCATTTGACAGAATCACTCTTACAGCTGACAGAGCAAGAGATTATATTCAAAGTAGGGAGCACAAAGAAAAGCCCGAGCAAGCCATCTCTACATTCAGGAGTGTGTGTACGCTCACTCCCTTCGCAAAAATGCAACAGCTAGATATACTCTTTTAGTTTCCGAGCCCAAGCTTGTGCAAGGAGTGGAGGAACCGCATTTCCCACTTGGAGATAGTAGTTGCGTTTGCTGTTTGAATAAACAATAAAGTCGTCAGGAAAAGACTGTAGCCTGAGTCCTTCCCTTATCGTAATCATTCTGTCCTCTGAATAGTGTATGTTACATCCGACGTTGGGTCTATCAAAATACGTATTGATTGTGTATGCTGGCTTTTCTGGATCAAGTCTTCCATATGTTGTTGTCCTTCCCCCTGTCTGCTTGAACTTCATTATCCGTTTCGTTGCAATATCATTCGGTACGTCCATGTAGTTGCCACCGGGAGGAACGGATCTGATTATTTGCATATCTTTTTCACTCGCATAAGGGGGGTAGTGGTTATACACACTATTCGATTTTTCTCTCATTGACCTCTGATACTCATTCTGAGCTTCTGTTGCATAGGGAATGCCATCTTCTGCAGAAGGCTTCGGAAGGTCAGAAAGCGCTTCTCTGGAGCTGATCCACCTCTCCAACACTCTTCCGGCTAGAACTCTTTCGGATGTTTCCCTATGCGTTGGCGAAGGACATTCAATTTCCTTACCATTAAGCGATCCAACTATGAAGACTCTTCGTCTTCGTTGAGGAACCCCATAATCTGCCGCGTTAAGCGTATACGTACTGAGTACGTATCCCATATGGTGCACAAGGTTCCTCAACCTGTCTAGGACATTGTGGCCATCTTTTGTCTGAGCTGATATTATACCAAGGACGTTTTCAAATAGGAAGAGTTGAGGCCTTTTCTCTTCCAATATCTCCAAGTATTTCCATGCAAGGTCACCTCGTTCATCCTCAGGCTTTCTTCTTCCGAGAAGTGAAAAGGACTGACATGGAGGACCACCAATCAGGATATTGCCAGAAGGAATACTCTCAACACTAATAACGTTCAAGTCACCGCAGATGGTATGATCCCCGATATTCTTCCTATGAGTAGTACAGGCATCTTCAACTTTGTCGTTTGACCAGACAATGTCAAACCCTTCTTTCTTGAAACCTAGGTCGAGCCCTCCGCAGCCAGAAAATAGACTAATGACCTTGATTGCCATCTCATATCTCCCTCATCTTCACCAGTTCCTCCAAGAACAATTCGAACCTGTCCACAAGTTCGCCGACAGAACCAAACCCTCCGTTATTTCGAGAAAAAATCACACCTCCTACAGCTTCGTCGAGTTCTCGCCTAAGAGTGTAGACTCCCTCGTCTCCTTTCACGTCCTGATTAAGGGCGTCGAATTCTTCAAAGGCTCTAGCTACTCTTTCGATTTCTCTAGGGTGTAATCTCCTTACATCAAAGCACTTGAAATCCTCAATCATGAAACCCTCCAGTTTCCTACATCCTTCTTGGTTGTTGGCCTTGAGTTCAAATTGTATTTGTCCAAACGAAGACATCAGATACCCACATATGCATTTTATCAATTGCTGCTTACTTACGTTGTTCACATCGGCTCTGAATCCTTTCAAATAGAAGAAATTCGTAGAGATTATTAGCACATTTCTTCCAGTCAAGCAATACACCGTATGTTTTTCTCTATCTGCTCTGGGTATGATCAGGTCTGGAGAGACCTCACTATTGCATATGTCATTGACAATTCGTTTCCACCCATTGCCATACTCTTTTTCTGCCTCTGCATAGTATTGCTTGAGGCCAGGGTATCTCTGATATTCTGCAGAAAGCCCAGTCTGAGTCCTTTCATCATAATTGCTCGGTACTCCGAGAGCTTCTTGGTCAAAGATATCCTGTTCTCTCAAAATGAAGTGTCTTCGGCCGTTGCCGACCTTGTTCCAGCGTAGGCCAGGAAGGATAAACTGGGTCTCTATCGTATTTACATATCCCGCCAAGGGGTTGTCCACACTCCTAAGAAACACTGTGTCGCTACCACCACTGTTCCCTGCTCTGCCCCTTTCAGCTCTTCCACTGAACAATTCCCTCAGCGGAACAAGTATCTCCAGACCGTCCAGAAACCCGCGCCTGTTTTCTGGGTCTGTCAAGTAGATCAGCCAGTTTTCGCATGGATCAAGTAGGTTCTTCGGAACTTGCCTTAATGTGAAGTCGCCTGTTGTGATATCTGTGTTCGCACACAGTATTGACTTGATTTTCTCTGCTTTTTCAAGCAATGAGGAATTCTTGATGCGCAAAAAGCTCACCCTGGTTCTTGTAGACCCTTTTCTCAGTGTTATCACACATGTTGTGCTCTTGAATTCCTTGAAATATTCTCGCGGGTACAGAATTACAGATTCCAGATCATTGAGAATGAATTCCTTCACATGTTCACCGTCCACATTGTTCAGGAATTTTGCCATTAAGATTATGCCTGCTAGCCCATACGTCTTCAAGTAATGGGGTGCCCAGTTCAGAAAGTAGAAGTATAGATTAGGCTGGCTGGCTTTTCTGACGAAACTATCTAATCCTGGCTGATCTTCAATCGCTGTGAGCATGTGCTTTTCCATTTCATCTGTGATGGGAACGACTTTGTTGTCATGACGCAAAAATGGAGGGTTCATAAGCACGACGTCAAACTGCCCCGGTCTTGGGTTCTCGAATGTGTCTCCAATCTCTAGGTTTACTCTGGTTGAAGTGTCAACGCTTAGACAGTCTTTCGCTATAAGTTGGAAAGTCGCGAGTTGGTTCAAGAAGGGGTCCTTCTCAATGCCAAATATCTGAGACAAAATCTGATTGTGGCTCTTTTGAATACCTTTGGACTCCGACAACTCCTTGACCTTGTCATATGCTGCGCATGAAAGAGCACCGATTCCGGTGCCCACATCCATAATTTTCGCGTTCGGCGTTTCTATACAAAGCTCAGCTAATATAGCTGCCAGCCCATCATCTGTCGTTATTTTTCCTTCCCTATGCATTTCTTCGCGATGATAGACTTTGTCATTGATTAATCTTATGAAATAACTTGGTAGTGAGTTCTCCTTGATTGCTTCTTCTGCATTTCTGTTAACGCTCTTGATAAAATCGTTGAGATGACTCATGATGGTTATGTCTGCCTTTTCCGGCAGAAGCCTTATAGTTTGGTCTGGGTGGTCTTTGAAAACTTGCTCGAAATCCAAGCCCAACACTCGTCTGTAGTTGTTAAGCAACATTTTTGCAAAACGAGTTGGTGGGAATATGTCTGCTGGGAGGACTTGAAAAACCTGTGAATTAGGGCTCTGACGAAGATCGTAAAGAGTTTTCAGGTAGTCATACAAAACGACTCTCAAGAGCTCATAGGACGTGACATCTCTTTCTTGAATTTCGTTGTCGAGCCGCAGGAAACCTCGAATCGAGCTATAGTTAGTGGCAAATGAATCTACTATTAGAGACCAAGTGTCAGCCCAGTTTGGCCTCTCTTTCTGCATAACAAGCCTTACAATCTTTCTCAACGCCGCCAAGAAATGCGAAAATGCCTTGTCAGCATTGTCCGGTGCAGGAGGGTCGAAACCAGTGTCAACAAAAGGATTGCCGGCTGATGCACAACCCCAGACTGGCCCATCTCTTTGGCAAAAAAGGATCAAGCGTTCAACGTTGGTAATGGCAGAATATTTCTGATAGCTGGGTGCCCAGAGAGGAGACAGTGTTTCGACATATTCTCGAGTCTGTGACCAGAAACGGTGTGAATCGCAATCACCTTTGGTTCTTTTGACTTCCAACACAAACACAGGTCTCTCGGTAGGTTTAAGCAATAGCACGAAGTCAGGTTCTCCCGAGCCGGGTATGCGAAGATGATGTTTTACGAGCAATTCATTATCGTAGCCTTCTTCGATAACTGCTCTTTTCAATGCGCTTTCGACTACTGGATGGAATTTCTCAACTTCATCCATATCATACCAGAGTCGGGTCAATGCGCACCACCCATCTCTGCTTCATAGAAGTCATAGGCGTCTTTGAGGCACACTTCATCATCGATGAGCCTGTTGTAGGTTTTGAGAAGTATCTGGTCTATTTCTCTGATTGTTTCGCTGATCTCTCCCTTTTCACAGTTGATTAGCCTATTACCAAGCTCCTCAAGCAAAGAACTAGATCCAGTATCGAGTATTACTGGGTTGAATACTGGAACATTTCTGAACTCATACAGCTGGATTTTCCTAAGGCCACTACCCTGAGTCCTTGAATTCTTTAAGATAGCAAGCTTGGTGAATACTGAATTCAGAATAGAGACGGCAAGTAAAGGATTGACAATCGTGTCGAAGGTGTAGAAATTGTCTGAGACATTATATCTCTGTGGATTATAGATGAATTTGATGTTTTTCCTTAAATAGTAGTTGATTATGAAGCTCCCCGGTTCTACAAATCTTATTCTGAACCAATCATCATCAACACTCATTTCTCTCTTTAGAGCTCGATACCTATTCGTCTTGGCTACTCTGCTTTTCACATCATCCAGGTAGCCTCGTAGCTCATTTGACGGTTGGTCCATGCTCGCATTAACTATGTATCTCAGACTAGCGCCAAGAACCAGGAACCCTGGTATTCTCTTTACATCTTTGACTATTGGAACGGTCTCATTGAACTCTGGTCTTTCGAATACGAAGAATTTATTTGCCTTTGGGCTTGTGCCACGTCTGATTTTTCCTCGGCACAGATCCTCTAATCGAGTGAACACTTCAGTAGGGAAGGAAAAAGGACCGGCATCCTTAAATTTCAGACTTGTCAGCGATGTTGATCGCGTCTCTAGAAGAGGCTTTGCCCTTTCATGATCTTCTGGTCTCTTAAACTTGACGTAAAGAAGACTAGGGTCATCATCTTGTAACGGTGTGGTTGAGCGTTTCACAAGCTCAAGTACGATTGCACCGACATTTATGTTAGTGAAAGCTCTCTCTTCAAAATGGATTATGTTGTTTGTTCTAAAATTCTCAGCGAGAAACTTCTTGAATATTTCGCCAAACCGAGTATACAACCATGAGTCGTAGCAAATAGCTACTAGTTTCCCATTTTCTTTGAGAACTTGATGGCATTTCATAAAGAAATAGACGTAAAGATTTTGTCTTGCGTCGATATACCTAGAGTAGTCTTTCTCCAGTGTTCTCCTTATCTTATCCTTCGCATTGATAGCTGAAATGGCTATGTCTTCCTGCCTTACATAAGGAGGATTCATTATTATACCGTCAAATTTGACAGTGGGATCATAGTCGAAAAAGCTCTGCAAGTAGAGCTTACGGTCATCCTTCCCTTCGAACCACTCTCTAGGGGCAATTCTGGGATCTACTTCTATCCCTATTTTCATGAACTTCCTTTCCCCAGAAATCCGTTCTTTTTCCTCTAATGTTCTGAAGAAGACGTTCCTGCCTATGCATGGATCTAGGACAGTGGTGCCCGAGTCTAAATCCTTGACAAGCAGGTCAACCATTAGTTTAGCAACGGTATCAGAAGTAGGAATTTGTCCAAGGTCTTCGTTCATCAGATCAATAGGGTTATGGGTTCTCCTAAATTCTTCTTGTGATGAATCCTGAATGAAGGAGGCCTCATCTTTTTTGATCATTTCTGACCCTAGACTTAAGTTGGTTCAATCATAGTTTTGTCCGTTCTAGCTGTTTATGACTTCCGCATTATCTGCTTTGTGCTATGGCGCAAGCAATCAGTGTTTGCTATGCCAATATCGCAGTGGTTGGGAAGGGAACAGATTTTGCAACGGGGGATTCCATAGATGCAAATGGTGCCGCCTAAGTCTATAATCGCCAAATTGAAGATGTCGTGTTGCTTGTTTGGTAGAAGGATTTCAGCTATTTCCATTATTGCCTTTGACGTGCATCGTACAGGCATCGAGTTCTTGAATATCCGGCTTACTACTCTTAATGCATTGCTGTCGATCATGGTCGCCCGTTTTCCATAACCCAGTGACATGATCGCGCCTGCTGTATATAGGCCCACGTTAGGGATCGTCAAGAGTGATTTGAGATCTTCTGGTAACTCTGCTTTGAATTCTTTCACTATATATCCAGCAGTCGTTTTTAGTTCACGAGCCCGGAGGTACTGATAGCCTATAGACGTCAGCAATCTTTCCAGTTCCTTTGTGGATGCTCGTGCGAGTGTGGTCACATCAGGATACTTGCCCAGGAATTTCTCATATAGGCGGCTGGCCGCAGTCGCCGTTGTCCTTTTTAGAAGGAACTCCGCAATTAGAACTGAATATGCTGTCCTGTTTCGTCTCCACGGGTAGTCGCGTAGTGCCTTTTCTGCCCAAGATAGAAGCGCCTTCCTTATTCGAGGTGCACGCCTCTTGGCCTCATCCAGGCAGAAAGGTACCGCGTGAACATTAGTCATATTTCGGTTTTCCACCTGCAAATAGGTCTCTGGTCACAGCGGTTGCAACTGGACCCAGGCCTTGGAGCAAAACGCCCGTTCGTGATCCCTTCCACAACATTCTCTGCCAGTTTCTCTGAGTTAATGAGCAACCTGTCAGAAATATCGACTTCCTCAATGTTCTGCTCCTCTAGGTAGGCAATAGATCCGACTGTTACTGGTCTCCCTATGCTTTTGAGTCCAGCTGCATAAAGTCTGACCTGCACAGAAGCCTCTTCATGTGTTCTTGCTTCTTGGGAAGTCTTGTAGTCCCTGACCTCCATCTCTTCTTCATCCCTTAGAATAACATCAACCTTTCCCATAATTGTTGCGTTATGTATAGGGTATTCCAGCCTGTATTCTACCTCTTCAATGCGTTTCAGGTCTTCACTATACTTCCTGGCAAATTTGATCAGGATATTTCTGGCACTGTTCTTGTAATAGTCAAAAACCACGCCTCCTACGAATGGAACATGGAAGCCTTCTTCAACTGATCGTGCAACAGCATCGAGAGGATCATGATCTTTGTTTTTTATTAGCTCGCTTGCCCTCCTCAAACAGTAATGAAGGCTATTACCGAAACCTATCGCTTGGTTGAGCTCCGGTTGATATCCCCAAATATCTCTGAGAAGATACATATGTGGACAAATATTGTACGTAATGATCTCGCCGGCCGAAAAAGTCAGAATCTCATCAGACATCAACCCTGGGTGGACCGTTACATCAGGAAGGGGTGTGCTGTCTTCCAGATTCGTTACAACTGTTCCCTCCATATCGTCGATGAACTTACTGCGAGCAACATTCCTTGTCAGCATTTTGAAGTGGCTAACTACCAAGGCGTCTCTTGCCCTTGTTAAGGCCACGTAGAAAAGCCTCCTTTCATCTTCGATGTCGCCTTCGTACCTTTCCACATCAAACATGTTCCTAGGTATGTCACACCAATTTTGCTCTCTTCCAACCATGCTCGCCGGAAACCTTCTGTCAACAGTCGCAAACAGAAAAACGATAGGCCATTCAAGCCCCTTTGCCTGGTGAACCGTCATAACCTGTACTGCGTCGACGCCGCGTATATCGTCAGAAGGTTGTTCCTCGTATGCCGTTAGTGCATAGCTGTTCATAAACCAACAAAGTCCTTTGAGATCTCTGCTCCAACTTGGGCTCCTGCCCCCCATCCTGTTTGCTGATTCATAATCTGTAAGTAGGTTGTTGAACCGCCCGAGGTTTGCCATTACGGCTGCATCATTCAAGTTTCTGTAATCCAGCTTTTCATAGCCCAGGACCGTTAAAACATCATAATAGATCCGGGTGAAGTTATTGTATGAAGACTTCGTAGAATAAAGATTCGCCTTAATTTCCATGAGCCTTTTCTCTGTATCATTGGGGTGCCGGTGTCCATGCGCAGCATCCCAGTTCGTTAACGCGGTGATAAGTAACGCGTCTCCAGTGGTTCTTTCACTCCGGTTCCATGTGTCCTCTAACCAGAAACCCTCATTCCAGAACCATGCAAAGATTCTGCCCAGTGCTTGGGCTTCGTGCCTTTTGAAAAGACCGACCTTTCCACCTACAATATAAGGAATACTTCTTTGTCTTAGTTCATCAATTAGCGGGCCTGCTGAGGTGCTCACGCTTCTCGTCAGAACGCCAAAGTCTGAGTACTTCATCTCCTTGTTCTTTTTCATTAGCATTCCTATCTGGTCAGCAATCCATGTAGCCTCGTCTTCGGGCGTCTCGTGGCTCGCTATTCCCAAGAACCCTTCCTCTTTTCTTACTGGATCCATCTCCCTGTAATAGCGACGTTCAAAGCTGGCAGCGAACTTGTTTGCGTTTTTCACGATTCTACTTGTGCTTCTGTGGTTTTCATGAATCGTCACTTCTTCTGTCTTGGGAAAAGCCTTTGAGAATTCATCAAAGAATCTTTCATCAGATCCTCTCCATTGATATATGCTCTGCCTAGGGTCGCCGACAACAACGATGCTGGCGTTTCTCCCAATGAGACTTATTAGTTCTGATTGAGCTCGATTTATGTCTTGGAACTCGTCGACGATAAGATGCTTGACATGATTCAACGCGTCTGGGGCTGCTCTCAAGTTCAGAACGGCTTCGTAAATCATCCTGCCGAAAGTCAACTGTCTATGCTCTTTGAGGAGATCCTCATAATGTTTCAGCCTTCCGTAGAAATCCTTGGCTTTTTCCTGCAGTGTCTTTTCATCAAGCATTTCGTTCCATGCCATATTCACTGTTCGCAGAAAAGTTCGGCAACAGTCAGCATAAGATCCTCCATAACCGTGAATCCCCAACCCCCATCCGTGCCTCATCAAGAACGCGATTTCCTGATTATCGTCCAGAACGCCATGATTCCCGTATCCGAAATAGTCTTCAAGAATCCTCTTAGCATAAGCATGGATCGTGCCAACATACATTTCACCTAGGTTCTTGGTCGCTTCTTGACCTGAGATCTCCCCAATCCTTCGATAAATACGGCTCTTTATGCTCTGAGCAGCTTTTTCAGTAAACGTGAAAGCAACGATTGAGGTTGGTTTAGCTCCCTCAACCAACAACAAATGGGCAATCCTTCTCGTCAGCGTTTCAGTTTTCCCAGCCCCAGCACCTGCAATAACACGGATATACCTTGACTTCGATAAAACGGCCTCCTTTTGATCATCGGAGAGTTTCGGGTTGCCGTTTATGGTCCTTTCAGCTAGATAAGATGTCTTCAAGGGCAGTATCTCCTAAAGCTGGTTATAGAAAACCTGGAAAACGCAAGAATACATTCGAAACTATGATCGGCATACCTTCCTTCTCTTCCAAACATGCTGATCGCCTTTACTTAACTTATGTCTTTGACTGTGGTAACTAAGAGGTCTTGCGTGAGAATATGTTTTTTCTGTTCTCGAGCTGGTTCAGGAATTCTAGAAAATTCTAATAGGTGTCTGGAACACGCACTTCAAACCAGCGGGATTTCACGACGAGATGAAATTATGGACTCTACACTGAGCGAAGAAATGCAGATGTTAATCGAAGTCAGTAGAATCGTTTCAGAAGAGCGCGAACTTGCTAGACAGAGAAGAGAAACTACCGTTGCGCAGAAGGGGCGACATTTGTGGCAATGCAACTGAAAACGTGATTCGGAATCATCTCTTATCAAAAGGATTGAACATTTCAAGAACACGTGTTCGGATCGAATCCTCATGGATAGAAATCGATGTGCTATCACTGAAAGGCAGCGTGAGCCCAGAAAAGTCCGAATATTCTCCTTCGGAAGTCAATACGATACTAGAGATAAAGAACAACGCGGTCGCCGACCAAACAACTATCATAAGAAACAACTTCGACAAGCTGCGACAGATTGCTAGAGATATGCGATTCGCTGTCATTGTTTTGTCCGAGAGAGAAGGTTACAAACATGCAATCAAAGAGGAAAAATTGGGATACCCAGTTTTCACGCTGATATCGCGAAGAGTTGCTGCTGGAAGTTGGATGTGGTCAAAAAATGAAACACTCAACATATACAACAAAACCATGCGAAGAGGAAAATGGGCCGGTAGGAGGGCGATTCAAGAGACAGGTCAATGGAGTAACTTTATCACCTACTTGGGAACTTTAACGCAAGAGAAAACAACAAATTTCACACACACATTCCCCTAAGTCATCTTCAATGTCGTAAGCTGGTTCTTCGACGTAGCTTCCACAGACTGTCAACCTACGAAACGCCAAGGATATGCTGGAATTCTTATATTGTAAAAGAGTCAAATACAGATGCAGATGGTGCTCCATTTGTCTGGCGAAGAAAGAGTATTGACCCCTGTGGAAGTTCAAATTCAAGCCCACATGCCGGCCATCTTTCGACAATTGATTGAAACAGTGAGTCCGTTGGCTATGATCAGAGAGCAGTTGTCAAATATTATGGCGAAAGAAGTCGGTGCAAAGAATGTTACGATAACACACTACTATGATCCTACTTTCGGATATTCCTTCATTTTCGAAGACAATGGATGCGGGATGGATTACTCTGGAAATCTTGGTGCACCAGGTCGACTTGATAGATTTATTCATTTTGGATATTCTGGGATATCAGGCTTCAGAGTCGATGAATTCAGTTGGAAAGGGTTAGGTTCGAAGTTGGCGTACAACTGCAGGAAGCTTGAGATTCAGACATGGACAGGAACTGGAAGAGGATGGAAAGTCGACGTTAATGAACCGAGACGCAAGTTCACGAAAACCCCTCCTGAAGTTCCAAAACCATTGCTGTTCGAAGTTCCAGCTGATACTTTTAATCACTCAGGAACAACGTTGAAAGTGCTGGGTTACGACAATGGGCAAAGCTATACTTTCGACAATCTGAAGAACTACCTACTTTATAGAACGGTTGTAGGTTCCACCAAGAAGCGTTATTTTCCCGTGGTAACGCTGAAAGTACTAGGCGATCAAGAAATCTTGAAACCTGGGTTTCCATTTGTCAAGAAACAAGATGCGCAAGATTGGCGGACGGTCGAAATTGATCCACCAATAGAACTCTCCGAAACTGCAGATGATGGAACACTTGTTGAAGTCACGTTAAAAGGCGGCTACACGCTTGACACAGGAAAGTTTCAACTCTCCCCTAGAAGGTATAACACGGGTGTGATTCTTTCGGTCAAAGGCATACCGTATTTTCCTCTAGATTTCAATGAATACAGAGGTAACTTCCAACTGATGTCAAAGCTATGCAGCATGGTGGCAGAATGTGACGTAATGGAGAAATGTTTGAGCATGGATAGGAATTGGTTCATAGAAAGCCCTATCACTGTTACTTTCGAAAAGGCACTGAGCAAGGCTTTCAGAAAACTTCTCGAAATGGATGACTACAAGCGCTTGATCCATAATATGGAGGAAGAGGAAAGGAAAATAAAGGGCAAGAGTCTAGAATTGCGAAAGCAGGCCCTCATGGCTTCAACCCAACGCTATGTATTTGTAGATGGACATGAAGGGCCTCTCCATCGTGAACCAGACAACGAGCATGATACCCTAGCCCTACTGTGGAAACTTGAAGGCATGGGGAAGATACCTTTGACTGTTTTCAGAACTCTTGAACATACCTCAATTTCCGGCATCGACATTATAGGAGAACTCCAAGAAAAGGATGGAGACGAAGTGCATAAATTCGCGTCTCTCGAAGTGGAATTCGCCTTTCATAGGTTTCTGCTACATAGACACAGCCCTTCGCAAACAAGATACGTTTTCTGCTGGGAGATAGCAGATCCTGAATCCCTAGACAAGACGGAACTCCCATACAAATATAGAAAAATCGTCGACGAAAAGGTAATCGAAGTCTATGAAATCAGGCGATTCCCCGGGATTCAGGTCAAAAAGGTTGAAAATCCCTAGTGGTTGCAGGAGTGACGTACTCTAAGCCAAAGTGGAGAGATCCCCCCGCAAATTCCCTGTTTTTCGGAGCTCAAATTGGCATGAAAAGAGTACGCAGTTCTTATGTCTTGTATTTCGTTTTATGCTTATAAAACGAAAATGACGGCAAATCTTATTATAAAAATCCTTGATGCAGTTAGCAGAAGGTGAAGGCGGGGTGGCCATCGCCTGCTAGGAGGCCAACCTCCTTCATAGTCTCATTTCAAACAATGAACTGGACGAAATCCACACTTCAAGAGCTTTTTCTTTTGTTCCAAAAAAGAGATGTTGAAACTCCTGACAAGTCCTGCCTTTCTTGAGGAAGAAGCTGCATGGAAGACGCAGAATCTGGAGGCATGAGGAGGCGCGACCGCATTAGATTTTTTGACTATCGAAAGAGGGCGTAATTCTCTGATTGTATGTGCCAATCTTGTTCGACATCGTCTTAAGTCAGTTTTGAAACTCTAAGTAGAATATTACCCTTTTCATCTTCAACAAAGACAATGAGGTTTCCTATTTTGACATTTAGCTTTTCTTGCACGGATTTGACGAGAGTTACTCTATATTTTGGGCCGACTTTGCTAGTTCCTAAAACTTTCTCCACTTGTGTCACCCTCGTCAGTTTCTGCTCTGTATGGACTGTTAAAAGTAGGTGAGTAAAGTAGCACAAGTGTTAAATGTAGCACAACCTGTTGTAGAAAATGAAAGGAAAATTAAGATGAGAAAAATCCTGAAAATGTGCATCTTGACCTTAGCCACGGCTGCAATCACAAGTTGTCTGTTTTCTGCGAGTATTGGCAGAGCTTTTGCGGATGTTTCATTAGCATCAACAGACGTTTCATACACAGCTTCTCGCAATGTAAGTTATACTGGTCCTCTTGGACAAGTAAGCTTTGATGTGAATGTGACTCTCCAATGTATAACGACCTATAGCACCACAACAGATGGAGTTTTACCACCTTCTTCAACTTGTCATTTGAACGTTGCTCCGAAGTCTGGCAATTTGACTGTAGACTATCACATAGTTCGTCCTATTAGGGCAGATATTGATGGTTCCAAGTCGATACCATTGCCACAGGGAGGACGAGAACTTCTCGGAAACTCTCCACCCATTCCAATACCGATTGACAGTTATGGCACTATCACAATAGTTATTCATGGACGTTTATCAGCAAGCCTTAGCGTAGAGAACGGGTCAGTCAACCCTAACCCTTTAGAATGGTCAAGTTGGGGAACCAACGATACAGTTGTCTCCGCTAGTATGAATAAAGTCACTTTGACATTGAACACAACATACAATGTCTACGTCACTGTTAGTGTTTCGATAAGCGGCTTCAACGTGGCCAGCAAAGACTCTGACCCAAGACAATTTTCAGGTAGTCCTTCACCTACATTTGTGGTTCCAGAATATCCGGAGTTTATTATTCTGCCGTTATTCTTGGCGGCAATACTACTAATAGCTATAGTCCACAAAAGAAAGGAAAATTAATACGACGCGACACGATCGCATGGGAGATAAGAATGAAAAAATTGATTGCGGCTTTCATCGCAGTTGCTCTGGTGTCCTCCGCGTTAAGCTACGGTATTCTGAAGCTTCAGCAAAATAGCCAAGCCCCAACCTGCAACTCAGAAACTGTCCTGGCTAGTCAGGATAATTTCCGCGACCTCCTCTCCCAGACACTTCAAAAGGCCCTGTGCTCTGTGAATACTGGTCTCTTCGGTACAGAATAGGTTCTCATTGGGCCTCGAGGGATGCTCAGGACCACACCTTGGAAGTCGACCAAACCACAGCCAGACAGAAATGCTAAGCGATTCATGGCCAGCGACGACTTGATGCTTCACTGGCTTCTCAGTAGGGCTGTCTGGGCCTGCCACCATTTGCGCATCCTTCTTTTGAGTGACATGCTTCTTTCTCCCCTCCTTTCCTCTCGGTTTTTCTTCTGGTCACTGTGACCTGAGAACTTAGCTCTCGATCGGAGAGAACTCTGCTGCAGGGCCCTCGAGTGTTGTTTTCATGGTCTTAGGACACACGCCCAGAGGGCCCTAGAGAGATATCCTTTTACTCGGCTCAGTTTTAGGCGGATACGGATATGTCCTGATTGGCGCGGGTCTTCCTTAAAGGAAACACCTCACACAAGCAATAAAACGGTCCTGCCCCAAGCGGATGACCGCAACGCTCGCAACGTTGCCCTTTGGGTTCTTCAACCAACACGCCAATCTCGGCTAAATGCTTGACGGCCCTTTCGACCCATTTGGGGTCAGACTTGTCTAATTCTTTCCCTACGTCCGCCTGAGTGAACAGCGCCTGTTTGCTCTGGAGAGATTTAATAGCTCCGAATACTAAGCGCTCCCTCTCAATCCTTTTTGGTTCTTTGGACTTTTCAGAAAGTGTCGAGTCTCGGTCCATGTTTTCCACCCTTTTCTGTCGCAAAGATAGAATTATCACGACAGACAATTAATGTGTTGTGGTTGTTAACGATGCAAACACAAAACCAAAGACGGAAAGACTGCGTTGTCGCAGCAAGAATACCTGCTGCATTGAAAAACTTATTGCAAAAATACATCACCCTTGACACACACATAAACGAAAGCGATTTTCTCCGAGACGCAATTCGAGAAAAGATCCAACGAGATGCCCCCCGACTGTATCGGGGCCTTTTCGAGGAGGCTTCTGAAAATGGCGGAAAATGACGCGTTGGGTCGTGGCTTGGCTGGCTGGAGCCTTGCCCTTCAGTTTTTTGCCGACTCAGAGCATCGATGTTTTGCGACGGAACGTCAAACTCAGATACGGCACCAAGTTGGCGAAGGTAAAGAGGATGGTTGAGTGATAATGGAAAAAATGGGGACCGCCGCAAACGGCCCTCAGAAGCTCCTCTTCAATTCTAACATAGGCATGACCGCGATTGAAAGTTTTGCCGTGCAGCGGTGCTATGATTGTCTTTTTTGGGCGGGTATTTTCGCGTTCCATGACCCTGTTTGAGGTGTAAGCATGGAAAAGCAAGTGACCTTGGATGTTGTCGCGTTAGCCGAACTTCGGAAGGCCGTGGAAGAGCTCAAGGAAAGGGTCCTCAAGATTGAGATAGACCTCGGTGTCATCGAAAGTGGCTACGATGCAGTTTACAATGCATTGGAAGTCAATGTCCTGATGAGTGCCGGCGAGCCCAGTAGCCCAGTTGCCAGACCCGAGGCCAAGGGCGAATCGTGGGATCTTGGCAAAATCCCATGGATTGATGCTGCAGGCGGCAAAGGGCCCTACCAGAAAAGCGAAGACGTCAACAATCCTGAGTTCAAGGCAATGCTGAAGGACTTGGGAGCTCACAAAGGCAAGCTTTACAAAAACGGTTTGTTCTACTGGGCGTTCCCGAGCGGCGCAACAGTCGGAAGAAAACGAGTGAGAAAGGGTAGGTGACTTACCATGAGTGACCCTTCGAAGCCAGATTCTCGGATGATGATGCCCGCCCAGCTAAGAGAATGGCGATTCATTCTTCTTACTGGACACAGTAAGATTCCCATAGCTGAAATGTTGGGCTGGGCGAAAGACCGGGAAAACAAAGCGTTCGCTTATGATGATAGTCGACTGCAGGATCATATAGCAAAACACGGAAACTATGGTGTCGTGACTGGTACCGACCGATTTGTGGTAGCTGCAGACACTAAAGAGGTCGAGGCCGCTATAGAAAAGAACCTTCCCCGGACCTTCACGGTCCAGAGCCCGAGACATAAGACGAAACACTTTTATTTCTATGGGAAACTCAGCAAACCGATACTGTGCAATCCTTCAGCAGATGGAGATCCATGCGCTGACATTAGATATGGCAACGCCTACGTTCTCGGACCGGGAGACACGTTCAAAACTTATGGAGAATACAGAATCATCGACGACGAGCCCATTGCCACGATCACAGAAGAGCAGTTGATTGCCGCTATAGGTCCGTTCCTGAAACCGAGAAAAGAAACGAAGTTTCTGGAGGAAAGAAGAGAGAAACGTGATTCAGCCCTCGAGTTTCCGATAACGAAGATTCTTCCTAACCTGGAGGCTTTAACCCAGAACGGTGAAGAGCTTTTTGGTCCTCATCCCCTTCATGGATCTACCACGGGCTCTAACTTTCATGTTAACCTGGAAAAGAACGTGTGGCACTGTTTCCGAGCCGCACATGACAGCGGAGGAGGACCGTTGGAGCTTCTCGCGGTCTTGAATGGGCTGATTCAGTGTGAAGATTGCCATAAAGGAGCCCTACGAGGAGACCTTTTCAAGAAAACAATGTTGTTAGCGAAAGAGAAAGGGTTGATCAAGGAGCTGCCACTGCAGTTTGGAGATCTGGAACAGACAGAAGAAAAACAGAGAATGGAGGCTGTTGTGACCAGGTTAAGAGATGAGTTCACGTTCAAAACAGTGGATGACACTGAAAAAATCCATGTTTTCAATGAAGGCGTCTATGAAGAGGCTGAAACCATGATCAAGGGACTGGTTGAACAGTGGCTCGGCATAGAAGTTTCAAAACATTTTCTTGATGAGGTTTTAGGCCATATAGAACGTGGCAGCTACGTGAAACGCTCCGAATTTAACAAGGCGGGAGCCCTAATTCCAGTTCAAAACGGTCTTTTAGACTTGAACACTGAAGAATTAAGCCCTTTCGACAAAGATAAAATCTTCACCTTCAAATCGAACCTCATCTACAACAAAACTAAGAAAAGCACCAAATTTCTGAAGGCAGTCAATGAATGGGTAGATCCTCAAGACGTTCCTCTACTTCAAGAAATCTCCGGCTACTGTCTGCTTCCAGGGATGCCTTTTCATCACTTGTTTTTCCTTCATGGAACCGGCTTTAACGGAAAAGGCAGCTACATACGGACGCTGCAAGCGATACTGGGCAAGGACCACTGTTCAAACTTGAGTCTCGAGGAATTTGATGGAAACCACCGTTTTGCTATGGCTCGCCTCTATGGGAAAATGATCAACGTTTCCAGTGAGCCCAGAACTGATAAAGACCTGCAGACATCCTTGTTGAAGAAGGCTTGTGGTGAAGATTACATCGATGCTGAAGAGAAAAACAAACAGAAAACACTAAACTTCATGAATACTGCAAAACCCTTCATTCTCGGAAACAAATACCCCAAAGTCAACGATAACACCCTGGCTTTCTGGGAGCGTGTGCAAATGATGAAGTTTATATCAACCTTCACAGATCCTGCCAAAAATATTCCAACCATCTGGAACACATGGATCAATGATCCAGACGAAATGAGCGGTATATTCAACTGGATGCTTGAAGGCTTAAAAAGGCTCCTCAAAAACAACGGATTCACCAAAACCAAGAGCTCAACAGAAACAAAAATAGAGTTTCAGAAGCTGAGCGACACAACAGGAGCTTTTCTCGACGAACGCTGCGAACATTTCAAGGAAGGCGTCTACATCAAGAGAGATCTCTATGAAACCTACAAAGAATACTGCGACGCTGAAGGATTAGAATGCGATCAACTATCTCGTTTTTCGACAAAAATGAACACCCAGACCTGGATCAAGAGCGGTCGAATAAGGATAGAGGGAAAACTCGAGCATGTGTGGATAGGGCTCAAAGTGAAAGCATCAAGTGAGGATGGAGAAGAAAAGGAAAACAAGGGACAACAAAAACTGGATGCTGTTCCACCTGTTCCACCCTCTATACCCCGCCAAACTTTGGGAGAAAGAAAGAAGGAAGAAGAAAAGAAGTTAATAAAGGGTGGAACACCTGGAACGGGTGGAACACCTGCGCCGGGCGCGACATCTACTGAGTTTGTGTCAGCCGTGTCAGTCGTGTCAACTTCTGGAGAAAAGCGGTGTAAAACGAAAAAAAACGATTTAAAGCCTTCTGATGTTAAAGACGCAAGCCTCTTAGAAGCTAATGGTGAAAGCGTAGAGTACAAACAGCAGAACCAAACCGCTTATGTCGCCCATATTGTCACGGGCGAACCCTGCTATCGCAAGTGTGGCCTAGCTTCAGAATGGAGAATCAGAATAGGTCCGCAATTCGGTGAGTCCGAAGTATTGCAACTTTTCTGTACTGAATGTTGGAATAAGGCGAAGAAGGATTTGGAGCGTAGCGGTCTCAAAGTTGTGTTTGAGGATGCTGGTCGGCCATGACGGGGGTTTGTTCAGCTTGCCTACTAAAACAACTGACTAAGCAGTTAGGCTATCAAGTCAGGGCCGACAATGGCATGTTCTGTGGCACTGGCAAGCTGTTCGGCGTAAGCATGGAAGGGCGAAACTTAACCGTCATACTCAAAATTGAAAACCGCGAACTCGAGTTCCGCTTTCAACGTATTACTTGGGTTAAGCGGTTAGAGTTTCTAGGTGAGCTGCCGAAAGGCAGTGTGTCAAACATGACAAGCAAGGGAAGAGAGGCTGGGCAGCCATGACTGTCACTGGTATAACTAAACCACACCCGCATTGATGACTGACCCTGTTAACTCAATTTCATGCCTGTTGACAAGCCCCAGAATTCGAAGCCATCTCGAGATATTCGAAGGCTACTCCCAGATATCTGCCAGATATTAGGAAAGCCTAAAAGCAGTCTCGCCAGGATTCTAGACTTTTCTCTCAGAGCTCTCGAAATTCGAAGACGTGTGGACCCCACGGATATTCGAGAATTTGGAGGATGCCAGCGAAGAAGAGGACAGTCTCGAGAAGAAGACGCCAGATGAGCCAGATGAGCTTAAAGGGCTTCTTGAGAAGCGTCGAGATGAAGGAGCAGATGATGACGAGATACTCAGAGAGGTATTCGAGTCAAACCCTAATGCTGACGCTAAGAAGCTTGCGGAAGTAACTGGGCTTACTGGCCTGACAATTGGCAGAATCAAAGGACAAGTCTCGATTAGGCGAAAGCGAGACTCGAGATCATCTGGGCAGCATCTGGAAGAGGGCGAGGTAAGTGAACCAGATGTCAGGCAGCTTGTGGCGCAGTACGGTCGGGAGGGACTGAACAAGCTCAAACGCGGGTTCCTGAAGAGAACTATGGCTCTTGCGCCTGGAATGGCTGATAAGACAGCTGAGTGGATCCTTCACAAGTGGGACATTAACCCGAGGGTTCAGGACGATCCGAACGCATTCTATGAGATGCTTCACAACGATGCTGGGTTGAAGCCTAACCTCGCTATTTCTATTGCCAAGGATGTTTTCAGTTTGGAGGAGCAGTACGCTGATATTCTCGAGGACAAGGGCGAGAAGCCTATTTTCATCTCTGGCAGTCCTCGAGTCTCTGGCTCGCCTACTGCAGTTTCTACAGTTGACTGGGCCCGAGAGCTTACTACGAGCACACACGGCCATTTTCATACGTTCTCTAAACTATCTGCAAGGGCTCTCAGGTTCTGGTAAAGTGGCAGCCACAGTAGGGCCCGCTTCGAGTGTTCAAGGGGCAAGCGCCAGAATCACCTCGACAACGGATCCGCTTAGGTGCCAGAACCTTTTGTTATCAGGCACTTGTTTTGTACCGTAGCTGAGAGACTGCAGGGACTGAAAATATTGGTAGTTAGAAATCTGGGGCAAAGCAGAGAACTGAGCAAAAGTCTAACAAAACAAATGTCCTCACTCAGTATATTCTCCAACTTTTTTCATTTCCTTACCACAACAAGGGCAGAATGCTTTTTCTAAATGAAAGTCGACTAACTCCAGTTCTTTGTGTTCAGGGCACTCAAACACTTTTACTCGGGCTTTAGCTTTTCTCCCTTTCCTATCCTGCATGTTTTGGACCGAACCGTTTTCAAGTTCATCATATTCTGCTATCTGGGTCATCTGTTTCTTGCAGACATCACAGTAGGCAATCTCATCTGGAAAGTCAAGTAATTCCAATTCACCATGCTCAGAGCAGTAAAATACCTTCACATGTGCCATTATTTTCGCCTTCCTTTCTAAACTTGCGTTTTTCTGTCAGAAGCACATTTGTGCAATTAGGAGTTTCATAGCGAGGCGACAAAGCGGACTTAATGCTGTTCTAGCTTATTACCCAAACTTCTCCTTTTTGCTAACCGTATAAAGGCTCGTGGGAGACTGTACTTAATAGTACGCGTAATATCGTCTTCTCTTACTTCCAACTCTAGGCTAATATCACTGTAGTTTGAATGATCTGAACGATAACTTTGAAACCTTATGTCTGTGTTTCCTCGAGTGAAATGCAAGCTGCCAATGTCAACCTTTTCTAACAGCGATAGGACGTCGGCTACTTCTTCTTGACTTAAACCCAGCAACAGTCGAACATCCTCCAGCATCTTGCCAATACTTTGGGAAGACGCGTTAAGCTTAGGCAGTATTTCTTTTGACATTCTTTTAGACTCCCTGTGAATGTTGCAAGACTTCGGCTAATTCAAGTTCCCATCACAAAACTGCGAGAATCGCCTTTTCTGAGTTTATTCACCATCGTGCAAGCCCTCTAATCGATGATAGCCGTTCTCCTTCAGGTATCTCCACCATCGCCAGCCATTTACTGGGTAACCGCAAATCGCACTTGCAGCAGTCGACAAGCTATCATACTCCTTTCCGTCATGCACTGTCCTTATCTTTGAATCTTCAGTAAGCTCAGCCTCATACATTTCTCCCTTGAGTTTTCCGAATATCTGAGTTATTCCTTTCTTTCTAAGGTCAGAGATTGGATCGCCAGAATCATCTGAATAATTGAGTTGCTTGACACCGAAGACTATATCCAGAAAATCTTTGTCGCACCATTCGGAAGTTATTTCTTTTATCGACTTAAATTTCGTATTTGGTTCCTCAAAACTAATTTGGCTCAAGATTTCTTCTTCAAGCCGCGGATAATTAACGAGGCAACTTTTGAGTAAGGCTACAGAAAGTCGAGTTGTATCGCTAAGCGAAAGCTGCTCGCCTGCTTTTTGCATGAGTTGGGCTGTTATGCTGATTAGTTCGCTATAGGCTTTGTCGTTTACACTAATAGTTCGTGCCAATTTAATCACCAAATGCAATATGCTTTTATGAGTTTATAACTCTATCATTTTCTCATAATATTATTATAAAGTTGTGGCTTTCTACATGCTGAAAGTGGAATTAATGATTCATAGAAATACAGATAGTTTTTTAAGAGTAAACTCTCATCTACTGCGACGAAAATTGGGTTATCAGGCTCGGCATGGTATCTGTGTATAGCATACCTGCTGCACTTTAATTGCTGACAAGTATGCTCAGCATAATTGGAATAGGCTTTCATGCGGATACTTGTCCCTAGATTTGGGTTCCTGCCGCATATTCGAGCTTAGAATAGACTCCTTACGCTTGTTCAGCCTAGCTTACCCTATCCGTTTTACCTTCTAAGGTTAAATAATGTCGGAATAATGAAAATATGACAAGATTATTCAGATTTGGACAAAGATATGTCTTTGCCATGTTCGTTTTATGTGAATAAAACGAAAGCTTTATATTTAATCTGCGCAAATGCGCATTTGTGCGATGTGCAAAAGTGCAACATTACACAGCAATTAAGAACTTGGTGAAATTGGACACGCAAAACAAACGCTTTCAACAAATACGCCTGATAACTGAAGCTGTCTAATCTCTAAGAACTGTTAGGCTGTTC
>Ga0315294_10000889_pt1 | contig 32455 bp, 28 predicted proteins | sample YL17G13_40_MG_FD_203626 | JGI IMG/M metagenome (GOLD analysis project Ga0315294, IMG submission 203626) | Sediment microbial communities from Yellowstone Lake, YNP, Wyoming, USA - YL17G13_40 | ecosystem: Environmental > Aquatic > Freshwater > Lake > Sediment | place: USA: Wyoming | collected...
CCGATCAGAATCGACAAGAAGAGCTTCAATGGTATAATAATATGAGACTCCCACAAGCTCCGAAGACTCCGCTTGTGGGAGCCACCGGTCTCCTACTCCACTCCCAGTAGTCTCAGGATGATCGCTTTCTGGATGTGCAGGCGGTTTTCGGCCTGGTCGAAGACGATCGACTGCGGGCCGTCGAGAACCTCCGCGGTCTGCTCCTCCCCTCTCATCGCGGGAAGGCAATTCATGAATACGGCCGTGGGCTTCGCGTGTTTCATCAGGTCGACGGTCACCTGGAAAGGCGTCAGATCGGCAAACCGTTCTTCGCGCTCGTCGTCCGGGATGTGGTAACTCATCCAGCTGTCTGTGTAGACCACGTCCGCGTCCTTCACCGCCTTGACCGGGACTGAGAGCACCTCGACTTTCGTTCCGGCGCTCTCCGCGAGCTTCTGGGCGGTTTTGACGACCTTCGGGAGGGGCTGATATTCCTCCTCGCCGGGGCCGGCGGTCCTGATGTTCATCCCCGCAAGCGGACATCCGTGCAGGAGGGAGTGGGTGACGTTGTTGTTGCAGTCGCCGACGTACGCCAGGGTCAGTCCCTCGGTTTTCCCGAAATGCTCGCGTATCGTGAGGAGGTCGCCGAGAATCTGGCAGGGATGGGAGAAATTGGTGAGCCCGTTGATGACCGGTATGGTGCTGTTCTTCGCGAGCTCGATGATGTGCTTGTGCTCGTGAAGACGCGCCATCATGATGTCGCACATGCGGCTGATCACTTTCGCGGTGTCGGCGATGGATTCCTTCTTTCCGAGGGGCGAGTCCTTGATGCTGTAGAAGATGGCGTGACCGCCAAGCTGGGTCATCCCGACCTCGAAGGAGAGCCTCGTTCTCAGCGAGGGTTTCTCGAAGAGCATGAGGAGCGTTTTTCCCTTGAGGGTCTTACCCCATCGCTTGCGGTAAGCGTCGGGGTCGGATTTCATGGATGATTTGACCTTGCCCGCGAGGTCGAGAAGGCTCTCTACATCGGTTGGCTTGAGCGTGTTGAGATCGATCAGGTGTTTCATGGGGAGCACCTCGTGCGAGAATCTGCGCCGGGGCTGTCAGGACCGCGGCGTAGTATACACGGATCGGGGTTAGTCGTACAGGCTGAGCTGAGGCGATTGTATGAAGATCGTCCCGACAGGGGCTCCGGCGTCGAAAATTTTCTCGAAGTCGTCGAGCGGCCCGAGAAAGGCTCTGCGTCCGCCTGACTTAAGGAAATCGCGTATGGCCTCGAGCTTCGGGCGGATCGAGCCGGGATCGAGGCTGTTGTCATCGAGAAAGGTCTCGAGCTCCCTGAGGGTCATGGTCGGGATGAACTCGTCGTCCCTGCAACGGGCGGTGCGGTAAAGCCCTTTCGCCTCCATGAGAATGACAAGCTCGATCTTGGCCCCGTCGAAATAGGTGAGAAGGTTGGAGGCGAGAAGCGAGCTCGTGAGGTCCTTGTCGATCACCACCTCGCTGGGCTGGAAGGTGTCGATGCATGCGTCGGTCCCCGGTTCACCGCGACGGGGTTTGAAGACCGGGATTCCGCCGCCGCCGCAGCATATGGTGATCGCGCCGTTCTCGAGAAGAGCGGCGATGGTCCCGAATTCCTCGATAGCATAGGGTTTCGGAGAGGGGACAACGCGCCTGATCTTGCCGGACTCGCCGTCCGGCACCTTGTAGACGAACCCGCGTTTGTCCAGTTCTCTACGGTTAGCTTCGTCGTCAGGGCGCCACGGTCCTACGTATTTAGTGTATTCGTCGAGCGTGAATCGGTTCTTCTCGACATACACGTGTGTCAGGATACAGGCGATGGGATGCTCGCGGAATCGGGGGTGATTCTGCATCTCGCGGATGATCCAGTGCCCGATTCGTCCCTGGGTGTTGGCGACGCAATCGGCAAGGCCGAGCTCCGGAAGGCCTTCGGCCTCGAAAGCGCGATAGGAGCGGATGAGATCGTTTCCCACCTGGGGACCGTTGCCGTGAGTCAGAGCGAAGGCGGTGTAGCGGTCGAGCGCGGCGGTGAGCTTGTCGACCGCCTGACGCAGGTTGGCCATCTGAGTGGACGGGTCGGCAGGCTGCCCCTTGTGGAGGATCGCGTTTCCTCCGAGGGCGATGACTGCAAAGCGCTCCTGCATGCCTTCGAGATATGCCATTTTTGTCCGACTCCAGGGCGAGCGGAAAATATTAATTGTACCGAAGCTAAGCCGTTTTGCCAACAGCCTCACCCATATGAGCGATCGGGCATGCTCGCGACGATTCAAAGGCGTTCCGGATGCGAAGAGGAGGGTCCGGGGTGGACACTAATTAGAGAAAAGGATATCGGTGGCAGGAGATCCGTGAAGACTCATGGCAAACAAACGTGAAGTGAGCAAGGCAATCCGAGGCCTCAATGAGAAGACGACCACGCTTGCCGAGGACATGTACCGCAATTTCTTCGACAACGCCCAGGTGGGCTTCTTTCGCACCAGGCTCAGCGATGGGAAGGTGCTGATGGCTAATGACAGGATGGCGCAGATGCTGGGCTATTCGAGCGCAGAGGAAGTCACGAATGACTTTTTTGCAGGCGAGCAGTACGTGGATGCCGGTACGCGCGAACGGATGGTCGCTGAGTTGGCGGACAAGGGGGAAGTGAAGAACTTCGAGGCCCGCTTGAGATGCAGGGACGGCTCAGCGATATGGGCCCGATTCACGGCGAGGCTCTCTTCCCGCAGGGAATATCTTGAGGGCGTGCTGGTCGACGTGACGGAGGAGAAGCGCGCCGTTGAGGCCCTCCGGGACAGTGAGACAAGGTACCGCCTTCTTGGTGACAATGCCGTGGATGTCGTCTGGTCTGTTGGCTCGGACGGAAGAATCACCTATTGCAGCCCCTCAGTGCACAACCTCACCGGGTATCGGCCGGACGAGCTTATCGGCAAACCTTTCGTGGATAATCTGTCGAGCGACTCGGTGCTTTCCGTGTTGCCGATCTGGGAAGAGAAAGCGGCGTCCCGCAATCTGGAGGAGCCGGTCACCATCGAGGTCGAGTTCGCAAGGAAGGACGGGTCGACTGTCTGGACGGAGGTAATCGCGGCGGTTCGCGTGGATGAACACGGGAACTTCGCGGGCGCGCAGGGCATGGCGCGAGAGATCACGCAGCGCAAGCACAATGAACGGATCATGGCGGCGGTGAATGCGTGTCTTCTGAATCTGGGCGCGGATTTCCCCGGGAATGTCGATCTGATCGTGAAAACGCTCGGTGAGATCCTGGGGGCCGCCTGCGTCATATACAACCGTATCGACGGCGAGACATTGCAGGCCGTGGGGGTGTGGAATGAGCCCCCGTCCTTAAAGACAACGGATAAGGCCGCCGGACACTTGTGCACCGACGTCGTGCGCGCCGAGGAAGATTTTCTTCTGATCAGAGATCTGCAGAACTCCAGGTACGCCGACACGGATCCCAACGTGAGGAAGTACGGACTTCAGACGTATCTCGGGCACGCTGTCCATCTGAAAGGAAAGCATGCGGGGTCTCTCTGCGCGGTTTTCCAGGTGGACCGGGAGTTCACGAAAGCCGAGATGCACGCTCTGTCGACGCTTGCGTCGGCGCTCGCCCGGGAAGAGGAAAGGAACGCGGTGCTGGGAGACCTCAGGGAAAGCGAGGAGCGGTTCAGAGCGGTTTTCGAGACAGCTCAGGACTCCATATTCATCAAGGACCGGTCTTTGAAATATACGCACGTCAATCCTGCCATGGAGAAACTCCTCCGGATGACGGCGTCCGAACTGATCGGCAAGACGGACATGGAGCTACTCAGCGAAGATGAAGGCGGACGGAACCTGGAGCTTGATTCGAGAGTGCTCAGAGGCGAGATCGTCGAGGAGGAATATACCGAGCCTCTCATGGGTGTTCAGCATACCTTCAGCCTGGTGGAGGTCCCCATGAGAGACGTCGAAAGCAACATCCAGGGGATGTTCGGCATAGCCCGCGACATCACCGATCGAAAGCTGGCGGAGGAGGAGATCAGAAAGAAAAACATCGAGCTGCAGGCTGCGATTGCCGTGAAGATGGAATTCCTGTCGATGGTTTCCCATGAGCTTCGCACGCCCCTCGTGCCGATAATGGGATACAGCGAGCTTCTTCTGGACGGGATGCTCGGCGATCTCCCGAAGGACGCCAAAGATGCCCTCCGCGTTATACACAAACGCTCGCAGGACCTCAAGCGACTGATTGAGGACCTGCTTCTCGTCTCCCGGATGGATCAGCATGCGGTGAGGGTCGAATCGAAACCCGTTTCGGCGGATCACCTGGTTCGGAGCCTTGTGGAGTCCTACCAGGCGTTGGATCAAGGGAAAGATGTGAGCTTCCTGCAGGAATGCGAGCCATGTGAAATCATGGCCGACTCGGAGCGCCTGAAGCAAGTGCTTCATAACCTGATAGGAAACGCAGTCAAGTACTCGAAAGAAAGCGTCGTTGTCACGGTGAGAACTGGAAAGCGGGATGAAAACGGGTTTATCCAGGTCTCCGACAACGGGATAGGAATTCCCGGGAAACACCTGCCTCACATTTTCGAGAGGTTCTACCAGGTCGAGAATCTGGACACGAGGACGCATGAGGGCACCGGGCTTGGACTGGCGATAACCCGTGAACTGGTGGAGTTGATGGGCGGGACGATCCAGGCGGAAAGCGAGCCCGGCGTCGGCACCACTTTCACGATTGCCTTACCCCTGGCGCCTAAGCCGGAGGGCGGTGGAGGCGAAGGCTCGGACGGGCCGGGAGTCGAAAGGTCCGGACGGGAATTGAGCTCGGAGACCCGGCGCAAGCGGGTCTTGGTAGTCGACGATGATCCGGTGACGACGAGAGTGGTTCAGGGGATGCTTGGGGACCGGTACGATGTCGTGACTGCCCCGACCGCCTCCGAGGCCTTACAGATCGTTCGCAGGAACGGTATAGACCTGGTCCTTCTCGACTTGCTGATGTCGGGCATGGACGGTCTCAGTGTGCTCAGGGAGGTCAAGTCGAATGAGTCGACCAAAGGAGTGCCCGTGGTTCTTCTGTCGGGCATGACGGAGCAAGATGCGATCGAGAGAGGGCTCGAAAGCGGCGCTGCGGGGTTCGTCCCGAAGCCTTTCAGAAAGGAAGACCTTGTCTGCCTGCTGCAAGACCTGATAGGGGATTAGATTCAAAAGCAGTAGCGTTTGCAGACTCTGTACGGCAGGTTTTTGGGCGGGGGCGGCTCGTCCCAGTCAACAACGATGTCCACAGGGGTGCCGATCCGGACCCAGTCATACAGCCACCCGGCGTTCTCGTGACTGAGCCGGATGCAGCCGTGGCTCGCGACCGACCCGAGATGCCTCAGGTAACTCGTGCCCTGAAGGGCGTGCATGCCGAACGATCCGTCCGGGGTGATGGCCATCCAGTTCAGCATCCATGCGTCGTACTTGCGGGAATACGCTCTCGGGGCGCGACTTCTCACGCTGTAGCGACCCGGGGGGGTGCGATGTCCCGACACGCCGGTTGAGACGGGGAATCGCTGGACAATCAGTTCGCCCTCGAAAACCCACATGCGCTGATCTGCGAGCGAAATGATAATGCTCTGCTGAGGCTCGCCCGGCGGTTCGGGGGGCGACGCGGGACCGATCAGCTCGGTCGGACTCTCGGTGCGTCTCCACTGAGCGAAAGAGGGCGGTTTCTCGTTCACGATCGTCTCGGCGTCGGCAATCGGACGGGCGCTCAGGTCGGAGACGGACAGGCACATCAGGCTGAGCATTCCTGCGAAGAGCAGTATTCTTGCGGTGTTGAAGCGAAACATTCCGTCGACCTTCCTGTCAGCCACTCCGAAGCCCTTGAAGGACCAACCCTCTCCTGTTAGTATTGTCATGACGTCAAGACGCTAACAGTCTATACAATCTTAATGCCAAAAGGGTGAAGAGGAAACAATTCGACTCATTTACGGCCGGAAGCGCGATCGTCGAGGCAAAAAAAAAGCAGCCGAGTTAGACGTAGGGGGGGAACGTCTGAACTCGACTAGAATCCCTTATAACACATGCGCTGCCGGACTGTCAATAGTTTTTGTTAATTAATGGCAAACTATTTAGAGAGATGAATACGTGTTATAAGAACTGAACGGGACCACGGGTATGACGAGACTTTTCTTTGCTATCGACCTTCCTGAGAGGCTCAAAGCCCCGATCGCGCCGGTGGTGAGTTCGCTTAGCGATCTGGGGCGTCACGTCAGGCCGGTCGGCGAGGGCAGCCTGCACGCCACCCTCCTTTTCCTTGGGGAGCAGCCCCAAAGCATCCTGCCCGATCTGGCGGAAACAGCCAAGGGGGCGGTTGCCGGCGCACGGCCTTGCAGACTGGAAATCGGGCCGGTTGGATTCTTCCCCCGCGTGTCATTTTTGACACTCGTTGGCGAAATCGAGACACTCACAGTGATTGCATCTGTCCTGTCAGATGCGTGCGCGAACTATCTTGAGAACCCGGAGACGAGGCCGTTCAAGGCTCACGTTACACTGTCTCGTCACAAGGAGAGGATATCTCCCGGCGAGAAGGAGAGGATAGCCTCGCTTCTCTCCTCTTTCGAAGGCTTGTCCTTGACCGTCGATGAGCTCATTCTCTTCGAAAGCGAGCTCACGCGGTCGGGTGCCATATACACGCCGGTTGGAAGGTTCAGGTTCGGGGGATGAGGGTCGGAAAAAAAGAGCGCATAAGGGCATTTTTCGCTTGCATAACAGACTAAACTTTTGTATGGTATAGTCCACTCAGGAAATCGCGACCTGAAATGCTATACTGGGGTCAGCTTCTACAGGTCTGATCCGTTGTAGAAACGAAATCCCTAGAAAAACACCTCCGCTTACGGGAGGAGAAAGGCTCGGCAAGAAATGGAACGGGAAGACAGCGACACAAGGAAGAAATCACTGGAGCTGGCGATCGGACAGATCGAGAGGCAATTCGGGAAAGGAGCGGTGATGCGGCTGGGGGACTCCGCGATGATGGCGCGCCCCGAAGTCATCTCGAGCGGGCTCTTATCGCTCGACCTGGCGCTCGGGGTCGGCGGACTTCCTCGAGGGAGGATAATGGAGATATACGGGACCGAGGGTTCCGGGAAAACCACTCTTGCGCTGCATATTGCTGCGGAGGCGCAGAAGCTCGGGGGCACGGTGGCATTCATCGATGCCGAGCATGCACTGGATCCGCCCTACGCCCGTCGCATCGGCGTCAACACCGACGATCTCCTGATCAGTCAGCCGGACACCGGAGAGCAGGCTCTCGAAATATGCGAGATGCTGGTCAGGTCGAATGCAGTGGACCTGGTGATAATCGACTCGGTCGCCGCCCTGGTGCCCAAGGCCGAGATCGACGGGGAGATGGGCGATGTGCACGTGGGTCTGCAGGCGAGGCTGATGAGCCAGGCGATGCGCAAGCTGACGGCCGCGGTGAGCAAATCTCACGCTATGATCGTGTTCATCAACCAGATCCGCGAGAAGATCGGCGTGATGTTCGGCGATCCGACGACAACCACCGGCGGACGGGCGCTGAAGTTCTACGCGACGATCCGCATGGACGTACGCAGGCTGGGGAGCATAAAGCAGGGGAACGATATGGTCGGCAGCCGGGTCGTGATCAAGGTAGTCAAGAACAAGATGGCGCCGCCGTTCAGGCAGGTTGAAGCGGACATTATCTTCGGCAAGGGGCTGTCCAGGATCGGCGATCTGCTTGATCTTGCCGTCGAGCACGGCGTCATCAAGAAATCCGGCGCGTGGTTCTCGTACAATGACGAAAAACTGGGCCAGGGTCGCGAAAATGTGCGGGACTTCCTGGAGGAGAACAGGGACCTTCTGGATGAGATCGAAGCCGCGGTGCGTCGCGAGTTCGGCCTTGACGATGCCGATTCGGTGGAGATTCCCGACCGCGTGCCCGCCGAAGCTCTGGAAGCGAAGTAAGCCTTCGCGTGCCGAGCACGTCCCGTGCTTCGGGTCTTCGGAGTCGACTCGTCCCGAGTCTTCGCCGAACGAACGCAAGATGCATTCGGCACAAGGGCAGGATTAAGGTTGCCTGGGGAAGGGTTTTCAGTTAAGATTAATCTTTGCGGAGGGTGCAGATTTTTCCCATGCCCGCATGGGGAACCTGTGCGTTTGTTTTGTGCACCTGACAAGGAGGCGTGAGTATATGCGACCGACAATTCTGATAGAACTACCCTCGGAGGTGTTACACATACATGCAATCACTCCTTTTGTATTCAACCGTTGCCGCCGGGTTCATTCTCGGTGGAATCGTAGGCTGGGTAATAAAGCACTACCTGGATAAAGCGAAGACGGAGACTGCGGCACAGAAGGCAGAGCGCATAGTCAGTGAGGCAAATACCAAAGCGGAGGCGGAAGCCAACGCCGTAATAATCAGGGCAAAGGACAAAGCGGAAGCACTAAGGATCGAAGCGGAGCGGGAGAACAAGAAGCGCAGAAAAGACATCGAGCGGCTGGAGATCAAGCTCCAGAAAAAAGAGGAAGGATTCGACAACAAGTACGAGAACCTGCAGAAGCGTCTCGAGAACCTCGACAAGAAAGAGAAGCGGATAGTCACTCTGGAAGCAGAGCTCGAAACCAAGGTCGCCGAGCAGGACAAGGAAATCGAGCGGATAGCCGGCCTGAGCCAGGAGCAGGCGAAGAACTTCCTCCTGGAGCGCACGGAGAAGAAGCTGGACCTTGAGTACGCCAAGCGACTTGCCGACCATGAGGTGCGGGTCAAGGAAGACGGCGACAAAATCTCCAAAAAGCTGGTCACTCTGGCGATCCAGCGCACCGCGGTTGATCATGTAGCTGAGACCACCACCAGCGAGGTCAAACTCCCGTCGGACGACATGAAGGGTCGGATCATCGGGCGCGAGGGTCGCAACATCCGCACCTTCGAGACCCTCACGGGCGTCGAGGTGATAATCGACGACACTCCGGAGGCGGTGGTCCTGTCGGCATTCGACCCGGTGAGAAGGGCGATCGCGAGGCTCACCCTCGAGAAGCTGATCCAGGACGGTCGGATTCATCCCGCCAGGATCGAGGAGTCATTCGAGAAATCCAAGAAGGAAATCGACAAGTCGATCTGGGAGGCCGGCCAGCAAGCCGTTCTCGAGGTCGGCATCGGCGATGTGAACCCGGAGCTCGTCAAGCTGCTGGGCCGATTGAAGTACCGGACAAGCTACGGTCAGAACATCCTCAAGCACTCGATGGAGGTGGCGTACCTCACGGGCAACCTCGCCGCGGAGCTCGGGACGAACCCGACGCTCGCGAGGCGTTGCGGTCTCTTCCACGACATAGGCAAGGCTCTCGATCATGATGTACAGGGCACGCACGCATCGATCGGCTCGGAGCTCGCCCGGAAATACAAGGAGCCGAAGGGCGTCGTGCACGCCATCGCGGCGCATCACGCCGAGATCGAGCAGAAGACGATCGAGGCTATACTCGTGCAGTCCGCGGACGCAATCTCTGCGGCTCGACCCGGTGTGCGAGGTGAGACGCTCGAAAGCTATATCCGCAGACTTACCGACCTCGAAGATATCGCCGCCCAGTTCGAAGGCGTCGATCGGTGTTTCGCAATCCAGGCGGGTCGCGAGATAAGGGTCATTGTCATTCCGGAGGAAGTGGACGACCGGCTCACACCGCTGCTGGCGAGAAAGGTGGCGGACAAGATCGAGGAGCAGCTAGACTATCCGGGCCAGATAAAGGTGACTGTGATCCGGGAAATCCGCGCGCACGAGATAGCGAGCTAGGAAAGGTGGGTCTTTTGTTGTGAAACCCCAAACCCGCGGTCAGACCCGCGGGTTTTCTTGTTTTCCACAGGCGGTGACGAAGAGAACATGAGGGGGAGGGCGAGGCTCAGTGCGAGCGGCTCTCCCAAAAGCCATCACTGCGTGCTGCCCCAGGCCACGTAAACGCGGGCGGGATACTCGAGCACGGAGTTTGCGAAGCCCATGAAATACGTGTTCTGGGTCTGCATGACGATGTCTGTGGCAAGACCCACATCTGCGAAGGCAACGTTCAAAGGCGCCCACGGTCCCCAGACTCCGTCGTAGCCGAACTGAACCACTTGTTCATTCTCGTAGTAAGAATCTGGAACCGCCAGGTTCATCCTGTATCCGGCGGGCTTGAACCTGCCTTCCTCCGACACCCATTTGTAACAGGACACGCTTGCCTTCCGCTCCCATGAAAAAAGGTGAGTTGCGATAGAGGGCAGGATTCTTTCGGTTACATCATTCTCATCCCGCGCAACTCGCCATGGGGCCTCATTGATGCTGTCCATGACCATGACATCGTGTCCTGTCACAGGGTTCTCCTGAGCATACGCCATGGCGTAAAAGGGAATACTCGTGCCCGGATAGTAAATTGCGATATCCAATTCCGGGAGCCCGCAATTCAAGCCTGCCGGTGCGGTCACACACATGTGATAGTCAGTGTTAGTGTGGTCGCCATCGTAAGCGGGGCCGGCGGGCCATGAATTCCCGGCAACAATGAAGTCGGATTCGTCGGGTGTTTCCGGATGATCCTGGGCTGTGAATGCGACACCGACGGTCCATCGGGGGCCGCCCGGATGGATGTCCAGAATGCCGATGTCGACGGAAGGCAGCCAGGCGTTCATTTCCCATCCGCCCGTGAAGGCAAGCCAGGGGCCGTTCCGGACCCAGATGAAGTCGGGGTACTGCTGCGAAATGCGGAAGTAATGAAGCTTCCAGGCATGGGGCGATCCTGGGCTTTCATTATTGGTGTAAACAACATACAGGTCGCCGTCATCCGGGTTGAAGGCAAGGTCCTGACCCCAGACATACGCATCTTCGGGGTTGCCCATATATGATGGATTATACAGCACGTAGTAATGGTCGTCATACATGCCTATCTGTCCATCCAGAAAGGCTTCCGCGCTCCAATGCATGAAGATGACCCCCAGACCGTATTGCGCCTCCCCGGTTATCCTCCACATGAAGCTCACGGCGACAATGACGTCCGAATGCGCAGGGTCGACTCCCGGGCGATAGATTGCGTCAACTTTCGGGAACTTCAACTGCAGCCCTGTGCCGCTCGGAATGCCGAAGATCATTCTGTCCACGATGGTGGGCTGCGAACCGGGGGACGGGTTGTCCATCAGCCAGGCCAGCCATGGAACCTGCCCCTGTCCAGCGATGTGCTGAAGGCTGACCTGGACGGCAAAGCTGTGGGGCTGGCCGGCGAATTGAAGTACCGAGGGAAGCCCGCTCGTGAGACCCGAAAAACCGTCAACCAGGGTGGCAAGATCGAGGTCTCTGAATACTGTATTGTCTCCGGGTATCCCGAAAACCTGGCGCGACTGGGAGAAGTTTTGAGCGCCACGATCACCCTCGCCCGGTGTAACAGGGCTCCTCCCGTGCGAACAGCCAACGAATCCAATGAGAAATACGAGTGAACTCAGCACCGCGAACCAAACTGTTGATCTGTGCATTTTCGTCCTCCTTCTTCCGGCTGCGTTTACGTGCACAATCCGGAATCGCTATTTTTCGATAATTGTGAAATCAACCACGTCACAAACGAAATCCGAGTCGGGGTGGTTGATATCGCCATCTCTGTAATATACGGCTATCCAGCGATAAGCGCCCGGCGGATAGTTGTCCAAGTAAAGATCATAAAGAGACCAGAATCCTTCTTCAGGCGGCTCGCACGGGACTATGCAGTAGTCTAACGAACTGGTGTCACCCATCAGCCAACGAACCCGCTCCATATATGGAAAGGGAACTTCAATCCATCTTCTCTTCTCGATCTTGAGGTTGCTGCACCCGGCATCACCGGTCCCGCAGCAGTATTCTCCCTCGATAATCGGGTCCCCGTTGTTGATTATCGCGTTGCAGCGATACGGCTCGGGTTGGTTCGCGCTAAGGGGAAAATCACTCAAAGGGTCCGTCACCGGCGTTTTCACCGGCGGCTCCCAGCAAGCCTCGACGGCATATCCCGCTTGCACAGGCTCACCCGGCGGCAGCCATATCCTGTATGTTCGCGAGACCTGGCTGTTCGTCATGAAGATGTGACGCTCCTTCTGCGAGTGGAAATCCAGGTAAGCGTTTATCGCCGCGTTCGGAGTCCCGGTCGCGTATTTCCCCGGCCAGTAGTTGAAGATCGGCATGTCGCTTCCTGACTCATACACTGGACACCACCGGTACGCGTACCCGTCGGGATTCAGCACCTCGGGGTCTCCCATTTCACGCCAGGAAACCCTGCATTCCTCGGGGAGAGGGAGATCATGGTAACCGGGCACGACAAAAACATGTGAGCCGTTGAACATGATGATCCCCTTGACATCGAAGGCCGTGTACTCGGGGTGACCGACGAAGGGATGAGTGATTTTCACCGTCAGGTCGATTGTGCCGTCCCCGTTGTTCTTGATGTTTGTGATCTCAACACAATCCTTGCAGTAGTCCTCGAGGAATTTGAGCGCGTTCAGATGAAATCGCCCCTGTCGACGCGGGACCATGGTCACCGAGTCATGCGCGGCATTGATAAATAAGGTCCACTCGCCCCAGAGACGATAAGGGCCTTCATTGGCAGCCGACTGGGTCTGTCCAAGGTTGATGTGTGTCGACGGGGAGACGACATCGCCAGCGCGGGCGCAGCCGACCAGCAGCGCGGCGAGAATCGCGACAACGGAGATGTATTTCATCAGGACAACCCTCCCGCCGATCCCTGCCGGACGGCACCACCCGGCAAATCCCACCTGCCTGCAACTATACGTATAACATCCTTCCCCGGTTTTGTCAATGATTAACATGCCATGAAAATCGGACTCGCTTGCAGGAGCGTGAAATGCCTCTTATAATTAACGACCCCGACGGGCCGGGACCGGTCCCGGCTCTCAAGGCATATGCAGTTGAGCGATAGGGAGGCTCGTCATGCAGATCGCCGATTCTATGTCTTTGCTCGGCGAGGAGACCGCATTTGAGGTTCTTGCGAAGGCGAAGGCTCTGGAGGCGCAGGGGATCGACATGATCCACATGGAGATCGGCGAGCCGGATTTCGACACCCCGGAATTCATAAAGGATGCGGCGAAGAAGGCGCTGGATGACGGCTACACGCACTACACGCCGTCGAAAGGGCTCCCGGAAGTGCGGGAGGTCTTCGCCGACTACATAATGGAGACTCGCCGCGTCCCCGTGACCCGCAGCGAGGTCGTGATAACGCCCGGCGCGAAGCCGATCATATTTTTCGGACTGATCGCCACGATCAATCCCGGCGACGAAGTGATATATCCCGACCCTGGCTTTCCCATCTACAAGTCGGTGATCGAGTTTCTGGGGGCTAAGGCGGTGCCGCTACCGCTGAGGGAGGAATGCGCGTTTCGATTCAGGCACGAGGACCTGTGGCGTCTGGCGAACGAGCGGACGAAGATGATCATCATCAACTCGCCTGAGAATCCCACCGGGGGCGTCCTGACCGAGCATGATCTTGTCGTGATCAGCGAGGTGGCGAAGGAGTACGACTGCTGGGTGATGGCGGACGAGGTGTACTCGACGATTCTGTACGACGGGCTGAAGCACCAGTCGATAATCGCTCTTCCGGGGATGCAGGAACGGACGATTCTGGTGGAGGGACACTCGAAGACGTACGCGATGACGGGCTGGCGGCTGGGGTACGGCGTGATGCAGGAGGGTCTCGCGAGCCATATCACGAGGCTCATGAACAACAGTTGTTCGTGCACGGCGGCGTTCGCGCAGATCGCGGGACGCGCCGCGTACGAGGGTCCGACGGACTGCCTGGATGAGATGAGGAGCGAGTTCGAGGCGCGAAGAGACCTCATCGTGGCGGGGCTGAACTCGATCGACAACGTGACGTGCCTGAAGCCCAAGGGCGCATTCTATGTGTTCCCGAATTTCAAGGAGTTCGGGTGGACCTCGAAAGATATCGAGACCTACCTGCTGCAGAAAGCGAATGTCGCCACTCTGGCGGGGACGAGCTTCGGAAAGTTCGGCGAGGGGTATATCCGGTTCAGCTACGCGTGCTCGCAGGAGAACATCCAGCGCGGCATACAGCGTCTGGACAAGGCTCTGGCGAATCTGCCGAAGCTGCCGTACCGACAGCCTGTCTATGCGGACTGACGCCTGCGCGTTTGTCAGGCGACCGATTCCGAATCGACAAGGAGCATCCAATTGTCAACCGGGACCGCAAATTTATCGATCGATGAACTAAAGGAGACGGCGCGGACAATCCGGAGGGATGTCGTGGTGATGACCTATGCGGCGAAGTCCGGGCATCCCGGCGGCCCGCTGTCGGCGGCCGACTATACCACCGCATTGTATTTCAACTACGCGAGGGTGGACCCGAAGAATCGTCATGCCGATCCGCGGGACTGGTTCATCATCTCGAACGGTCATTGTTCGGCGCTGAATTACGCGCTGCTGGCCAGAAGAGGATTCTTCCCGCCGGGATATCTTCTGACTTTCCGGTCGACGGGCTCGGGGCTCGAGGGGCACCCGAACCGCAATAAGACGCCGGGCGTGGACGTGAGCGCGGGGAGCCTGGGACACGGGCTTTCGATCGCGCACGGCCTGGCGCACGGCTCGAAGCTGCGGGGTTTAGACCAGAGAATCTACGTAAACGTCGGCGACGGCGAGCTTCAGGAGGGTAGCTGCTGGGAAGCGATCATGGCGATGGCGCATTACAGGTGCGACAACGTGCTGGCGATGGTCGACTACAACGACGTGCAGATCGACGGTCGCATGCACGAGGTGATGAACCTGAGGCCGATCGACGGTAAGTTTGCGTCTTTCGGATGGGAGGTTTTTGAGGGCGACGGTCACGACATGAAGGAGGTCATCAGGGTCCTCGACGAGGCGCACGCGGCGATGGGCCGGGGCCGTCCGGTCGTGATTCTCTTTCACACGATCATGATGAAAGGCATTCCATCGTACGAGGACGATCATCTGTGGCACGGCAAACCGCTCGCCACGGACGAGATGCTGCAGACCGCGCTCACGGAGCTTGGATACGACGAGACTCCGCAGCAGGCGATCGCATCGTACGGCGAGGTCGAGGCCGCGAGGAGCGAGTATCACCGGATCATGGGCTGGCCGATACCTCAGAGCTGTCGAAAGCCTTCCGCCTGAGGACATCATCTGCGGAGACTTTGATTTAACTATATATCAGAACGGACAGAACGATGGCGAAAACCTGGACACAACGCTGGCGGTTCGAGCTGACGAGGAAGGCGTACGGAGAGACGCTTGTGCAGCTCGGGGAAGAGAATCCCCGCATAGTCGTGATGGATGCGGACCTCGCCGAGAGCACGCTGACGAAATTTTTCCGCGACAAATTCCCGGGGAGATTCTTCGAGATGGGCATCGCGGAGCAGAATATGGTGGGGACCGCGGCGGGCCTTGCGCTGCAGGGCTTCATCCCGTTTCTGTCATCGTATGCGATATTCATCACCGGCCGCGCATTCGATCAATGCCGCCAGGACGTAGACTACATGAACACGAACGTGAAGCTGGCGGCGGCGCACGGGGGAATCTCGGTGGGGAAGGACGGCCCGACGCACCAGTCGATGGAGGACCTCGCGTGCATGTGCGCGTGCACCAACATGACGGTCCTGGTGCCGGCGGATTATCACGAGACGATAAAGGCGGTGCGATGGGCTGCGGAATACGAAGGCCCGGTGTATTTCCGGCTCGGACGCGAGAAGGTCCCGATGGTGACGGACGAGAGCTCGCCGTTCGAGAGGGGGAAGGGGCACGTTTTCATCGACGGCACGGACGGGACGATAATCGCGTGCGGGCTGATGCTGTCGATGGCCGTCGAGGCGAGGGAAATCCTCGAGGAGGAGCATCGTCTCAGGCCGCGCGTCGTCAACATGCCTTTCCTGAAACCCGTCGACGAGCAGATGATCGTGCGGTGCGCGAAGGAGAACGGTCCGATTGTCACCGCCGAGGAGCACCAGATATACGGCGGGTTCGGGAGCATCATTGCGCGGGTGGTTGTGGAGAATCATCCGGTGCCGATGCGCATCGTGGGCATTCCGAACATGTATCTCGGCAGCGGCGAACCCTACGACCTTCTCGAGATAGCGGGCCTCACAAGCAGGAACATCGCCAACAAGATGCTCGAGCTCACAAGCTAGCGTCGAGCGCTGGAAGAAGAGTCAGGCGCCCGCTCGCTACACCTTGTCGAGATCGCTGCTCGTTTTGCTGTGCTTTTTCTTTACTTCGGGCTGGGCGGCGGGCTCGGGCAGGCTCTGTACTTCGGTGTCGTGCAGGAACACCTTCACCCTGCTTGCGGAGACAAACACAACGTCATCGATCCTGAGATCGAGCTCGGCGAGACGGTCGATGGTGATCTGGGCTTCGTAAGTCTTGTTGTTGCCTGGATACATGAGGCTGATGCGAGCGATGGGTCCGATTGTGCGGATGTCGACGACCTTGGCTGGGAGGGCGAGACCGCTCTGATATTGCCTGTTGATCTGGAGGTCGTGCGGTCTCACATAGGCGGTGGCGGGAGTATCCTTCGCATGCGCGAGCTCGGGGACGGGGAGCTGGACGTCGCCCATGAACGCGACACCGTCATGCACGCGGCCCTGGAACAGGTTTACGTTGCCGATGAATTCATACACGAATGGGCTTATCGGGTTGTTGTAGATTTCGTAAGGCGTTCCTATCTGCTCGACCCGTCCTTCGTTCGTAACCGCGACGCGGTCGGCGACCTCGAGCGCCTCCTCCTGGTCGTGGGTGACGAAGACGCTGGTGATCTGCAGCTCGTCGTGCAGGCGTCTGAGCCATCTTCGCAGCTCCGCGCGCACCCTTGCGTCGAGCGATCCGAAAGGCTCGTCCAGGAGCATCACCTGCGGCTCGACCGCGAGCGCCCTGGCGAGAGCGACCCTTTGTCTCTGTCCGCCGGAAAGCTGGGAGGGATATCGGCCGGCGAAGGACTCAAGCTGCACGAGATGAAGCAGCGACATCACGCGATCCCGTATATCGTTTTTGGAGAGGCGGAGCTGGGGGGGTCTCACCCTGAGGCCGAAGGCGACGTTATCGAAGATGGTCATGTGCCGGAACAGAGCGAAATGCTGGAAGACAAAACCCACACGCCTCTCGCGCATCGGCCGCATGGTAGCGTCCTTGCCGTGAAAGAGAATGGTACCGCTGTCGGGTATCTCGAGGCCTGCGATAATCCTCAGGAGAGTTGTCTTTCCCGAGCCGGAGGGTCCCAGGAGCGCGAACAACTCGCCGTCGTTCACTTCAAGGCTGATGTTGTCGAGAGCCTTGAATTTGCCGAAGGTCTTTGTGACGTTGCAGATGGAGATGCTCATGACTAAGGCCCTCCGGGAGTGTCGATCGTCATCTGGCGGTGGAGCCTCCATTCGAGGGTGCTTCGCGCGATGATCGTGAGGAGCGCGAGAAGCGAAAGGAGTGAGGCCACTGCGAAAGCGGCCGCGAACTGGTACTCGTTGTAGAGAATCTCGACGTGAAGCGGGAGAGTGGTGGTGACGCCTCTGAGGTGGCCGGACACGACCGACACGGCGCCGAACTCGCCCATTGCGCGCGCGTTGCACAGGATGATCCCGTAGAGCAGGCCCCATGCGATGTTGGGAAGCGTGACCCTGAAGAAGGTCTGCCAGCCGTTTGCGCCCAGGGTAAGAGCCGCTTCCTCCTCATCGGTGCCCTGCGACTGCATCAGGGGGATCAGCTCGCGTGCGACGAACGGAAGGGTGATGAACATGGTCGCGAGGATAATTCCCGGCATGGCGAAAATTATCTTGATATTGTGTTCGGAGAGCCAGGGTCCGAACCAGCCTCGCGACCCGAACAACAGGACGAATATCAATCCCGCGACCACTGGCGAGATCGCGAAGGGCAGATCGATCAGAGTTATCAGAAAACCCTTTCCCCAGAACCGGAATTTCGTTATGGCCCACGCGGCGGCTACACCGAAGACGAGGTTCACGGTGACGGACACGAGTGCTGTGAGGAGGGTGAGACGTATCGCGACGAGCGCGTCGGGATTGGTGATCGATGCCACATACACGGCGAAACCTTTCTGCAGGGCCTCCGAGAAGACCACTATCAGCGGGAGCATGAGAAACAGCCCGAGGTAGGCCAAAGCGCCCACGATCAGGAGGACTCTCACGCGGGCAGACTCGGTGAGGCCCGGCGCGATGCGGTAATCGCGCAGACATCCTTGAGGCTTTTCCACCGGAGTCGCTTTCATCTTTTCATCACCATCCTGTCGCGGCAAGGTACTTGCTTGTCCAGCGCTGAAGCAGGTTGATCAGCAGAAGGAGGACGAAAGAGAACACAAGCATCACGACCGCGATTGCGGCCGCGCCGTCATAGTCGTACTGCTCGAGTTTCGTGATTATGAGCAGCGGAACGATCTCGGTTTTCATGGGCATATTGCCGGAGATGAAAACCACGGAACCGTACTCCCCGATTCCTCTTGCGAAAGCGAGGGCGAAGCCGGTGAGGATCGCCGAGATCAGCTGGGGGAGGAGCACATAGCGAAAAATCTGGCTGCGCGAGGCGCCGAGGCTCGCGGCGGCCTCCTCCATGTCCCTGCCGAGGTCCTGCAGGACGGGCTGGACGGTTCTGACGACGAAGGGCAGGCCGATGAACGTGAGAGCGACGATGATCCCCAGGGGTGTGAACGCGACCTTGATGCCGAGCTTGAGGAGGAAGGCCCCGAGCCATCCGTTCGGACCGTACACTGTTGTGAGGGCGATACCCGCCACCGCCGTCGGGAGGGCGAACGGGAGATCGACGAGTGCGTCGACGATCCGGCTGCCGGGGAATCTGTATCTCACGAGAACCCACGCGACGAGAAGACCGAAGACCGTGTTTATCGCTGCGCCTATGAAGGCCGCGCCGAAGCTGAGACGGTAGGAAGCCAGAACACGAGGGGCCGTGACAATTGCGAAAAATTCACTCCAGGACAGCCCGGTGGCCTTGAGGACCACTGCGCTCAGCGGAATCAGCACAAGTATGCACAGGTAGAACAGCGTGTACCCGAAGGACAGCCCGAAACCAGGCATTATGCTCTTACGTTTTCCCCAGGCGCGCAGACCCATATCCGGACCTCCGCCGGCCGACAATGACCGGCCGGGACACTGACATTATAAGCGGACCATGTCTCGTCAGCCTCCCGGCTGGTAGATTTGGTCGAAAATACCGCCGTCGGCGAAGAACTTCTGCTGGGCCGTCGCCCATCCGCCGAAGACCTCGTCGATGGTGATCAGCCTGATCACTGGAAACTGGCTGGAATACTTCTGCATCACGGCCTCGGATCTCGGCCGATAGAAGTTGCGGGCAATGATGTCCTGGCCCTCGTCGGTGTAAAGGTACTCCAGATATGCCTGGGCCACTTCGCGTGTGCCGTGCTTGTCGACGTTCTTGTCGACAACGGTGACGGGCGGCTCGGCGAGTATGCTCATCGAGGGCATGACGATGTCGAAGCTGTCGGCGCCGAATTCCTTGATGGCGAGATGAGCTTCATTTTCCCACGCCAGAAGGACATCGCCGATGCCGTTCTTCACAAAAGTATTGGTGGATCCCCTGGCTCCCGAATCGAGAACCGGGACGTTCTTGTAGAGTTTGGTGATGAAGTCCCTGGCTGAGTTCTCATCGGCGCCCGGGGCCTGAAGCACATAGGCCCAGGCTGCCAGGAAGGCCCATCTGGCGGCCCCTGATGTCTTCGGGTTCGGAGTGACAACCGAAACGCCGGGTTTTATCAGGTCGCCCCAGTCCTTGATGCTTTTCGGGTTGCCTTTCCTGACGAGGAAGACGATCGTGGAAGTGTAGGGACAACTGTTGAACTGCAGCCGCGATTGCCAGTTGGCATCGGTAAGCCCGCTCTGCGCGATGGCGTCGACATCGTAAGCCAGGGCGAGCGTGACGACATCGGCTTCGAGACCGTTGATGACGTCCCTTGCCTGACTGCCGGACCCGGCATGAGACTGATGGACGGTCACGTCCTGACCCTTTTCGGTTTTCCAGTGCTTCGCGAACGCGTCGTTGTACTCGACGTACAGCTCTCTGGTCGGGTCATAGGAGACATTGAGCAGCTCGAGTGGCTCGGTTTTCTTCGGCGGACATCCTGTGAGGATAACCGCGGCGAGAACGAGTACTGAGATTGCGATTGTGAGTCTGATCTTGAACATTTCGTTGGCCTCCAGGCGGTTTGTTTAGAAATAAATCACGACACTGTCGGTCGTATATCATGTGAGATAGATGTTGAAAGTCGATTGTCTGTGCGACGGCGGTGATCTACTTTCCGAAAACCTCTTTGTATGAAACGGGCTTGCCGGCGACCAGCGACGCAAGAGTCGTCTGGTCCATGATCTCCGCTGTGGTGTTGCGGATATCGAGAATGATGCGCCTGAACCTGCATACAGGCTCCTGCGTACATCGCTTGTAGTCGGCAACGGAAACGCAATGCAGGGGGGCCAGGACGCCGTCGAAGTGCCTGATGACCTGACCCATAGTGATCTTTTCCGGATTTCTGGCCAGAACATAACCTCCGTTCCGTCCCGGGATGCTGTCGACCCACTTCTGAGCCTTCAGGTCGAGAAGGATGTGCTCAAGAAATCGTTTGGGCACGTCGTTGCGTCGCGCAAGCTCGCGTATCGGGATCGGGCCCCTTCCGTGGTGCTCGGTCAGAGTGACCAATGCCCTCAGAGCGTAATCCGATTTCTTCGATATCTTCATCCCGAAAAAACGGTTCCCCCGGTAATGACGACCAAAGTAGTCGTAATATACACGGCCCGAGGGCGGTTGTCAACCCTTCTGCAGGTTTAAGACCGCCGACTTGCCGGACGGGGTCCCTGCTGGGCGGTTCGGGTGGTATACTTCTCGCGGCCGGTCGCGAAGAGACGTTCAAAGAGGACACGGGATTGATCGGTATGTTCAGAGTTCCGAAAGAGAAAATCGGGAGGCTCGTGACCGATGCGGGCGACATAGGCGGCTGGAGAAGCGCCCTTGAGTGTGTGGCCCCGGATTTGCCGTTGAATCTCGAGACGGCGGCGCTTCTCATGAGGGCGGCTATGAGCGACGAGGCTGCCTTCGTCGCGATCATCGAGAGCGCCGGAAGAATGAGGGACACGGTGTGGGGACGGTCCGTAAAGTTGTTTGTGCCCGTCTATATCTCGAATGCGTGCGTGAACGAATGCCTCTACTGCGCCTACCGGGCACCCAACCTCGCTATGTCCCGCAGAAGTCTGGACCCCGACGAGTTTCGGAGGGAGATCGTCGAAGTCACGAGCATGGGTTACCGTGTGATCGAGCTTGTCACGAGCGAATCGCCGGCGCTGAAGGAGAACGGCGCGCTGGCCCGATATCTCTCGACAGCCCGCGACGTCGTAGAGTGTGCGGCCGGCGTCGGGAAACAAGAGGCGGAAATCATCCTGATGAGTTGGGCGCTTTCCGAGGAGGAGTTCGAGTCGGTTCGTCGGGGCGGCCTGGAAGCGTTCTACCTCTGGCAGGAGACTTACGACGAGGTCCGTTTTCGCGACCTGCATCCCCAGGGGACCCCGAAGGCCCGTTTCGAGGATCGCATCGAGGTGTTCGACAGGGCGATAGGGTCGGGGATCAGGAAGGTCGGAATGGGAGTGCTCTTCGGGCTGTCCGACTGGCGATACGATGTGCTCGCGCTGATTTCGCACGGAAGGTACCTGGAGGAAACGTACGGTGTGAGCCCGGATGCGATCGGGGTCCCCAGGTTCAAGCACGCCGAGGGCGCCCCGATGCAGGTCGCACCGTGTGCAGTGAGCGACGACGAGCTGAGAGTGGCGGTGGCGATTTATCGACTTGCGTTTCCTCGCTCGCATGTTTTTCTCAACACCAGGGAGAAGCTGCCCCTTATGCTGAAGCTTCTGGACGGTGGCGGGAGTGAGATGAACATCGCGTGCGCGGTGTATCCGGGCGGGTACACGCACCCGTCGAGGGAGAGGCAATTCGATCATTATTCGTATCCGACTGAGAAGACACTGGCGCTGTTGGCAGGGAAGGGTTACAGGCCGACACATTACGAGAATCGTGAGGCAGTGCGTCACTAGGGAAGCGCCGGGCAAAGCTACTAATCTAAATTTACGTAACAAAACTGAGCAAGGCTATGTCTTTTCCATTAATAGTAGGCACGTATTGGAGTCAAGTTATGTCAATCATAGCCTAGTAATGGACCAACAAAAGCTTATTAGGCATCAGGGCCATAGCTTCCGGCCAAATAAAGAGAATATTGGCAACTTAAGGATGTACCGATCGCTCATCGAGGTCAAAAAATGCTAAATACTCGCTATTATGGTAGCAAAATCTTGGTCTTTTACCTCATAAATTACGTATAGGATTAGGGGGTGGGTTTTGCCAGCGGAGTGCAATTTCACCTGGCAAAGGAGCCTTTGAGACCATGTCCAATAGGCTTACGAATACATTTTTGGTCTATGCCTAGACAATGTATCGCTGGCGCGAATTGGCAAAATAAAACGGACGCTTGCCGCATCCGGTCTTCACCCTGTCTTGCCGTCCCTAGACCTGTATGAGTATCGATGTGATCTCGTCCGATACACTCCCGCCGTTCACTGCCGACGTCACAAGGTCGCCTATCCCCTCCAGAATCTCGGTCGGCGCGGCGTCCACGGGGAACATGTCCATCGCCCTGATCGCTGAGTCAAGGGTCTGGAAGCCGCCGTCGGCTCCCTTGATCTTCAGAATGCCGTCCGACATCAGGAGAACCTTGTCGCCCGGACCCAGGCGCCGCTCGTACTGCCGATAAGTCTCGCCGCAGCGGACCCCGAGTGGTATCCCGTTTTCGCCCAGCGCCCGCCACTGAACGCTTCCCCACCGACGATAGTACGGCGGCTGGTGTCCCGCAGCGGAACAGGCCAGAAGCTTGCGCTTGAGGTCGAGGAATACGGCGACTGCGGCGACGAACTCGATCGAGTTTCCTGCATGCACGAGGTCGCGGTTGAGCTCTTCCATCAGCTTTGATGGAGCGGGGCTCTCGACCATGTAGCCCTCGATTCGGGATCTGAGATGGATCATGGCGAGGTCGCGAAGCTCGTGCGGGCCCGTGAGATCGCCCAGCAGCACCGCGTACCGGCCGTTGCCGCAGCTTGTCACGAACGAGAAATCCTCGGTCGGACCGTGGTTCGTGATTCTGCTAGTTCGTACGATGATCCTTGAGTCGCTGAAGCAATCCTCGCAATTCGCGGGATGCGCGAAGGAGGAGGTTCCCGATTCCTCCATGCGTTCGGTCAATCTGGATTTCGACAGGCGTGCGACGGCGGTTCGGACATGCCGGGCAAGGCCGTACACGCTGTCGCGGCTCAAAGGCAGATATCCGTCGGCCAGTCCGACCACTGGGGCGGGGGGCGCGGTGGAGCCTGCGGGTCCGGTCAGGAAGACCAGGGGAGGCTTCTCGGTCGATATTCTTGAGGCCACAATGGAGCTCCATGTCGGATGGATGTCTCTGTCGACGAGAATGCAGTCGTACCCGCCGTCCATGAGAAGCCTGTGGGCTTCCAGGGGATCGGATGTGTGATCGGGGTTGTGGCCGAGTTCGCCCAGAAGTCCCGCGAGCTCCCGTTGATTCCCGGAATCCGAGCCGAATATAAGAAACTTCGGATCTGCTGTCCGCATCCTGCGCTTACCCTTTACTCTCTATACTCTAATATCATCGAAAGCTCAGATACTTTGTTTAATCAATTTGAATCCTGATGAAAATTAACAAGCCGCACGGTGTATTAATGGGCCATTCCCGCCTGTCCCCCGTCGATCCGATTGCCACCCTCGGCGTCCGGGGACTATACTGACATGTCATGGAACTGAACCATTGGCTGCCTAGGCTGGTTCTTGCTGTCGGGGTCAACGCGATTCTCGCGGTCGCGACCCGGCTGGGCAGGGTTATCTCGCGGTCGGGCGCGATCGGCGGCTTCATAGTCGGAGCGCTGATCTATTTCCTGACGGACTGGCGCGGATATGTTGTGCTGGTGACATTTTTCATACTGGGGACCGCGGTCACGAAGGTCAAGTACAAGGAGAAAGCCCGGATGGGCATCGCGCAGGAAGATGAGGGGCGCCGGGGCGCGAAACACGCGGTGGCGAACTGCGCGGCGTCGCTTCTTCTCGGTCTGGGAGCGTATGTTGCTGCGATGCGGGGAGCGAACGGCGTCGCCACTCTCCTGATGGCGGGTTTCGCGGGAGCGTTTGCCACTGCGGTTTCCGACACGGCATCGAGCGAGATCGGTCAGGCGTACGGCAAGACCACAATCCTTCTGACGGGGTTCAGGAGGGTCCCGCCCGGCACCGAGGGCGCTGTGAGTCTCGAGGGGACGTTCGCCGGAATCGCCGCAAGCCTCGTTCTCGCGCTCGTCGCTTTCGCGTCGGGCGTCATTGTCGGCTGGCAGGGCATATTGGCGGTGGTGGTGGCGGCGTTCATAGGGAACGCGCTCGAAAGCATCATCGGCAGCACGATCGAGAAGCTGCCGTTCATAACCAACGAGGTCACCAACTTTATCAACACCGTGATCGGCGCGGCGGCTGCAATCGGACTTGTCGCGCTTTTCGGTCGGTGAGCTATCTCGCCTGAAACTGCGGGAGGACGAAGCATATGACCGGGAATCCGCCGAATGACCGTTGGGAAGACAAAGAGAATCGGACCGATGAGAGCGCAGCGCCTCCGGAGCAGTCGGGATCGTGGGTGCCGTCGCTCGATGACGGTCATCGCGCCACTGAACCCGTAAGGCAGCCTGCGCCCGCCGGTGCGCCGTGCGAGGAGGCGCAGGGGGAGGGCACGACATTCGTGTTCGGGGAGATGTGGGGCGCCGTGTTCCTTGCATGGCTGCCGGTGATGGTTGTGTTTTTCCTCCCCTGGTCCACTCTGTTCGGCGACGGGAGATTCCTCGGAAGCATGACTTTCGGGCAGCTCATCGCGGCCGTGGTGATCGCTGTCCCCCCATGGGTCGTTCTTCTCACCCGACTTCTCAAAGGGCGTCTGTGGGATGGCATACTCGAGATGTTCCTGTGGGCGATATGGGAGTGCATGGCGATGATCATGTTGTGCTACCTGTATCCGGACCGTGCCGGGGCGGTGATCTGGCATGCGTCGGACTATTGGTCGGACATGAGCGGGTGGCTGAGGACCGGCTCCGGCGTGGAAGGAACCCCTGCCCAGTGGCTGCCGCTTCACGGGACGCACCTGGCGATGCTCATTGTCGGAGCCTTCTTTGGCGGGCTTCCCGCGCTCGTGATGGGCGTCCTGCAGCTCAATTACATGAACTACTACGTGGCGAGATGCCTTCTCTTAAGCGATGAACCGCTTCTGACTCTTCCGCTGGCCTGGCATTTCTGGTCGGTGATCAGGGTGGCGGGATATATCGTGCTCGCGAGCGCGATGTTTCAGCTGTTTCTGAGGCTGGTGTTTCGGGCGCCATGGCGGACGAAGGTATTCGTCAATGCCCTGCTTATCGGGATTATTCTCGTTCTGGCGGACGCGCTGTTCAAGTGGCTGTATGCCGAGGATCTGCGGAGGGTGCTCTCGGCGCTGTGCGGCTTCTGATGCAGGTCTGCGCGATTCCTGCGATGCGGGAAAAAACAGCTGCTACCTCAGTGCGACATTTTTGTACGAAGACAGTTCCATCCTGGGCTTGCCCTCGGTATCTCCCACGCTCAGGACCCTTCCGATGCCGGGCACATACCAGGACACTCCTTTGCTCGTCAGGGTCTCGTTCCCGGACGTGAGTTCCATTGTGAATTCCACCCTGTAGGCCTCGAACTCGCCGGCCTCTACGGAGACTTTCTCGGATCCGGTGCATGTGAGCCTCTCGACAAGAGTGGCGATGTCGGACTGGTCTGCGACCTTCGTTTCAAAAGTGCCGCGACGCTCCCAGGTCGGCTCCGCCGACATTGATGCGGGAAGATAGATGGAGTCCCTTTCGTAGTTGGTGATCCACTCAGTGCCGGTTTCCTGCTCGATGGCCGAGGTTATGTAGATCACGTTGTCGGTGCAGAGCAGGTCGAGCCTGGCGGTGTGGTCGATTTTGCCCTCGATCCCGCCGGATCGCTCCATGACCAGCGTGCAGCTGACCTTTCCCGCCGTGTCGGTGGCGAGGCCGGTCAGGTGATTCAGCCATCGGGAAGGATACTCATCGCCGCCGGTGTTGCTGTACACCCACTCAGCGTCGGGGTTCAGGTCCATGAAAGCGCCGGGGCATCCCGACAGGCTCCGGGGCTGGGGCGCTCCCGCGACCACGAGCACGTCGTATGTCACGCCGTCGATGCTCAGCTTCAGCCGGCTTTCTCCGTAGGCGAACTGGTAGACGAACTGCGCCTGGTCCGACTGCCATTGACCCAGCATGATGGTCAGACCCTGCGGGTCGACCACGCTGATCTCGCCGTTGCTCATCTGGGACGAGATGAACTGAATCGAAGCGATCTGCCCGTCAGGCACATTGGCGCGAAGATCCGCTCCGACGGGCTCTCCGTTGATGAGAAGCCGGAAGGGGAGACCGCCGTCGCCCGTTTTGTCGCCCCGCTCAGGTTGCGAGGTCGAGGACTGTGTCGTGTCGCTGGAAGGCTCTCCGGACGGTCCGGGCTGAGGTTTCGTGCACGACACATTGAGGACGAGAACCACTGCGACAAGCAGAATTGCCGTTCTGGTGGACATTGGGCACCTTCAGTTCAACTAGAGTTGTCTACTCGCCCGTGGGAGCGCCGAGATTGTCAGGAACACGTGTCGACGGTTTTATCGACATGCAGATCGAGCGTGCCGCCTGCATGGCGGAATCGAAATTGAAGCCCTGGCCCCACTTGCCGGTATGACACAGGATGCAGGAGTTGCTCGTGATCTCATTTTGCATGGCATCGGGCGCCGTGGCCCTTGCTCTTGCCTCCTGTGAAAGAGAGGCGAGCTGGGTCTGGTAGCTCACGTGGCGCTTGCCGTTCGGATGGCAACCCTCGCAACCCACATCTCGATGGGTCTCCTTGATCAGGTCGTAGGTGAGCAGGCGAGGCTCCTCCACGAAACCGATCGCATGACACCTCGTGCATTCGCGATCGGCAAGCTGGCCCTCATCGACGATCCTCTGGTAGGCATGGAAATGTCCGTGATCCGCCCATGCAGCGAGGTAACCGGGATGGCATTGCTCGCAGGCGGCGCTGCCGGTGTAGAGCATCTCGACCCGGGTCATGAGCTCGACCGCCAGAACTTCCGTGTCATACCCCCTCGACACTTCCGCCATGCGCGGATCGTCGGGATGCGTGTCGTCGACCTTTATCTGGTCGTCGAAGTAATAGTCCACGATTCTTCCGGCGCTGTCGAGGGTTACATCGAACCTGGTGACGAACCGACCCCGTCCCTGAGCTTTCGGCACGAGGAGAGGGGTTGTGATCGGCGCCATTGCGGTCTGCTCACCGGTCGTCGAGTCTCCCGCTGTCTCCTGCCCGGTTGACTGTGGCTGTTGGGACGTATCGGCTTCCCCCGTCGCCTGATCGCCGGACTTGTATTCCGGGCTCAGGGGATTGAGGGGATTCTGCAAGGTGTTCGGGGAGCGCTCGAGCTGGTTCCTTCCGCCGATGACGATGTCGACTCCCGCGAATGCGGTCGCGGCATCGACCTTCTCGAAACCGTCTGCGTCGCAGACAAGCACAATGAGATCGACATGCTCCACATTTCTAAGGGTCTCGACCGCCTCTTTGATGACGGGCTCGTACGGCTCGAACGAGAACGTCGCCCTTTTGGGATTCAGGCGACCGGCATCCTGGATCATGACTCCGATCATGCCGACCTTGTAGCCCGGCGCGCCCTCCGGCTCAACGACTACATAGGGCGCGAAGAGGGGCTTGGGAGTTGTTCCGTCAGCTGCTTTGGGCTCGGCGGCGGTCTCCCCCGCAGGATCGCCGGGATTCTCACCAGTCGATGATTCCCCCGGATTCCCTTCCTGCGACCGCGTCGCATTGTCGGTGGTCGATCCCGGCGGAGTATTGATGCCCGGGTTCCCGGTCTCGGCGGGCAGATCGGGGAAGACGTTCGCAGCGTAGGTGTTGGCCGAAACCCAGGATATGCGATATTCCTGGCCTATGCGCGCGAGCTCCTCATAGCCGAGCCCGAGGTCGGTATATCCGAGGTTCACTATGTCGTAGCCGATGATGTCGTATGCCTGGAAAATGTACTTGTCCTTCTTCGCCTGCATATCGCTGGTCGAGCCCTGGCTGACATCGCCTGTGTCCACGATCAGGACGGGCCATTGCACCTTCTTGGATTCCTCCTCGAATATGGACCCTCGTCTCGGCATCCCTCCATATTTCCCCGAGTGACATCCGCAGGGCGTGTAGTTGGAGGAGGTATTGGAGCTGATGAGGAATGTCAGGCCCTTGGGGATAGTCTTGGGTCGTCCCGGCCGGCCGTAGATAACGCATCCGGTGTCGAGGACGAGCGCCAGACAGAGAATAGATGCAGCGATGATGAAACGCTTACCCATAATGTTACACCCCTATCTGCCTGCGACCGTGCGCAGTCCGGGCGATCCCTTGCATCGCCTCTCTATAATGTACTGTTTTAGCACCAAGTTTGACTCAAATCCAGTCCCGTGCCGGATAATGGGCTCCCGACCGCCCGGCATTCAGATAATGACGGGGCGAGGGCCGCAGAGGTTCAATGGCGGCGATGTTCCGTGCGATCAGTCCTTAGCCTTTGCCAGTCGGCGCTTGACGTAGGGTACCAGGCCCCCGGAATCGACTATCTCCTGTATGAACTGGGGGAAGGGCTCGCACTTGTACGCGCGTCCGGTCGTGACTGAATGTACCACACCGGCTTGCCTGTCGATGACGATTTCCTCGCCGGGCTCGATCGTTTCGCTCGCGGCCGGGCAGACCATGACGTACAGGCCGATATTGACGGCGTTTCTAAGGAAAAGGCGCGAGAATGAGTGCGCGATGATGGCGACAACTCCGGCCGACTTCAAGGCCAGCGGCGCCGACTCCCGGCTCGACCCGCAACCGAAATTTCTGCCCGCGACGATAATGTCTCCCGGCGCGACCCTCTCGGGAAAGTCCGCCCCCGTCCCCTCCATCGCGTGAGAGGCAAGCAGGTCCGGATCGAACGTGTTGCAGTACCGCGCGGGGATTATCTGGTCCGTGTCGACATTGTCCCCGAAGCGCCACACCAGTCCTCTCAGTTTCTCCAATTTCAGCGACCTTCCTGTTTCCCGAATGACTTTTCGAACAGCTCAATCTCGTGCAGAAGCAGCGTCTGGATCCTCGCCAGGACCCTTGCCATGAAGTCGGCTGCTTTGGCGGGGTCGAAATCCGGAGTTGCATCGCCCTCATCGTAGACAAGCATGGCGGCGGAGTAAGGGGCCGCGACGATTCCCGGGGTGAGTTTGCACTGGTCCTCGGGCTTCATGGCCTTTGGATCGAGGAGTTCCGGGCGATACGCGACCACGCATGCCGTCTCGTCGAGCGCTGCGTGACCGCCCGGCCTTCCATACACTTCATGCAGCGCCTCGCTGTCGATCTGCCACCAGTCGACCAGGATAAAATGCCGGTTGCCGCGGTCATGGGTGATGAGGTCCTTGATCACGTTACTCAGTGTCTCGGTATTCCCGCCGTGGCCGTTGATGATCACGATGCGCCTGAAGCCCATTTCCAGAAAATTCGTCAGGATCGTCTCTGCGAGCTCGGCATAGAGCGTTTTCGGTATGCGGACGCCTCCGGGGTACGCCACGAGACCGGTCGTGACACCGTAGTTCAGCGTCGGAGCCACGGGCCAGCCGAGATTCTCCCCGAGCCGCCAGGCGATTTCCTCTGCGCAGAAATTATCGGTTCCGATGGGCGCATGACGTCCATGAGGCTCGAGAGTTCCCACCGGCAGGAGCAAGGTGGTCTTGCCCCTGTCGAGAAGCATACGTACCTGAGGGTAGGTGAGCTCGTGCAGTTTGATCGGAGTTCCCATGTGTCTTCCCTTTCCGGTGGGCTAGCTCTGGGCGCGGTCTTTGATGGCTCTCAGCATTCCGTCGATGTTGTTCTGCATGACCCTGTCCAGCAGCTTGACGATCATGGGACCGATCAGAGGAAGGCCGAGGTCGAAATCGACGGTGAGGCGGATTCTGGTTCCCTTGTCGAGCGGAATGAACGCCCAATCCCCCCTGTAGTGTTTGTAGTCGCCTTCGACTTGCTCGAATTTCGATGTGAGCGTCGGCTCGTCCCACCATGCCTCCTCGACCCATCGCACCAGCTTGTCGATCGAGCCTACTCTCGCGTGGCCCACCCAGGATATGCGAGAGTATCCGTCATCTCGTCTCTCGAGAACCTTAACCTCCTCCACGTCCGGCATGTAGTCGGGATATTTCTCGACTTCCCTTGCGATTCTGAATGCAGAGATGGGGTCAACAGCTATGTCGATTTCGCTTGTGACAACGCCCATGCTGTCCTCCATGCCGCGACGGGTCGACCGGCTGATTATGGTCGCGGGGCGGTGAAAAATCAAACAGTGGCCCCCCTGTAGTCCCCCCCAAGGGGGGGACGGTTAATACATCAACTTCCTGCCAAATCCGGAATTGATCCGGATCTCGATCTACTCCATCCCCCCCTTGGGGGGGATCATAGGGGGGCATCGTTGGGGGGGACGGGCAAGAAACACGGATTTCAGAATAGACCGTCCCACCCCTTGGGGGGGTGTATGGACAAGGGACATCGTTTACAGAATGTACGGAGACATCGTTTACACATTAGAATGGCGAGTACCGAAAGAGACGGGGGTGGTACATGCCATTCGCAGAAGGAAGAAAGATGTCACCGAAGAAGGAATTCGTAATTCTGGCCGGCCAAGCGGGATCCAACGTAAGCGAGCTGTGCCGGCGTTACAGCGTGAGCCGTCCGACCGGCTACAAGTGGCTGAAGAGGTTTGTGCTGGAGGGCGAGGAGGGGCTTGAGGAGCGGTCCCGCAGGCCGCATCGCTCGCCTGAGAGGACGGACGGGGCGATCGAGGAGATGATTCTCGAAGCGCGCGACACCCATCCGGCATGGGGCGGGCGCAAGATAAAACGGCACCTTGAAAACATGGGGGCGAGCGGCGTTCCGAGCGCGACGACGATCACGGGGGTACTCCGCCGCAACGGGAGGCTGGACGCCGAAGGCGTCGCGAAACCGTGGAAACGCTTCGAGCGTGACGAGCCGATGGATCTTTTGCAGATGGACTTCAAGGGGCACTTCGCCGTGGACGGCGGCCGGTGCCACCCGCTGACCGTTCTGGACGACCACTCGCGTTACCTTCTCGGCCTGGAGGCGTGCGCCGACGAGACGGGGGCCACGGTGAAAGGGCGATTAACAGGGATGTTCCGCCGCTACGGCCTTCCGCGGTCGATCATCACCGACAACGGGGCTCCGTGGGCCGCCCCGGCCTCGCCGGGGAGTTTCACCGAGCTGGGGGTGTGGCTGATTCGCCTCGGGATCGAGCTTAAGCGCGCGGGCGAGTACCATCCGCAGACCATGGGAAAGGTCGAGAGGCTGCATCGCACGCTGAAGGCGGAGGTGCTTCAAGGGCGGAACTTCAGACATATCGCGGACTGCCAGGAGGCGTTTGACGATTGGCGGGATGACTACAATTTCCGAAGGCCGCACCAGGCGATCGGGATGGCGACCCCGTCGAGCAGGTTCAGAGTGAGCGACAGGACGTTCCTCGAGGCGCCGCCGGAGATCGAGTATGGGCCGGACGATGAGGTCAGGAAGGTCCAGGATGGAGGGTACATCCACTTCAGAGGCGCGGTGTACCGCGTGGGACGCGCCTTCAAGGGATTGCCTGTCGCGGTGCGGATGGTCGGGGACGGGCTTTTCGATGCCTACTGCGTACGGCAGAAGCTTTTACATATCAACATGCGCGATGCCCCCTAGGGGGCATCCAGGGGATGACTTAACACCCGTTATGTGTAAACGATGTCTCCGTACATTCTGTAAACGATGTCCCTTGTCCATACAGCGGGGACTACAGGGGGGGTGTCAACCAGTCCTTTCCCTGCATTTTCTCCCGATCTACAAGCACACTCCTTCGAGGGCTTCGCACACCTCTTGCGCAGAAAATCGAACCACCTCGAATCCAGTATCCCACAAGTACTCGTCTCTCTCCCTGTCTCGTTTCTCCGCTTCCTTCGCCGAATGACAATCACCGTCAACCTCAACCACCAGTCGCACTTGCGAACAATAGAAGTCGACGATGTAAGGTCCGATTGACTGCTGGCGACGGAACTTGAAGCCAAGATGTTTATTTCTGAGCTGCGACCACAGCAGACGCTCAGGGAGAGTAGCGTTGCGGCGGAGCTTGCGCCGGACCGGAAGATGCTTTTTAGCCTGTCTCATTGCTCTGATTGATACCCCCCCTGTGGTCCCCCCCAAGGGGGGGACGGTGCTAATTGAACGGAGGCAGAAAGGGGAAACACGACTTGGCCATTTGAGGGGGGCATCAATTCCGCGGGTCGATCTGTATCTCCATCAGATCG
>Ga0315294_10000890_pt1 | contig 32444 bp, 26 predicted proteins | sample YL17G13_40_MG_FD_203626 | JGI IMG/M metagenome (GOLD analysis project Ga0315294, IMG submission 203626) | Sediment microbial communities from Yellowstone Lake, YNP, Wyoming, USA - YL17G13_40 | ecosystem: Environmental > Aquatic > Freshwater > Lake > Sediment | place: USA: Wyoming | collected...
AGCAATGCCAAGACGATTACAGCAGCCAAAAGTTTCCATAGATTGTTTTTCATTTTATGTCTCCTTCTTTCCTCAAGTTATCCAAATGTGAATACGATAGTGCACTAACCTTATTTTGTCTTATTGGTTCAAAACACCTCCTTTGCTATTCAACTCCGACATTTACACTGTTTGGAGGTCATTTGCGACCTCTTCAGGTGTACCCATTCGTTTGAGAGGTGGCTTTTGCTTTCGAGCTTCCAGCGCGTCCTCTGGCATAGAGAGCAACATAACGGTCAACACCATACCAGGAGCAACCGTTGGAGTCATCATCGCGACTTGCATCACGGTCCCCATGAGAAAATTCAGGTAAAAATCTGTGGGTACCCAAGCGTGTGATTGTGGGAAGACCATCTCAAGACCCATCTCTGAATGGCTCATGCTGCGCGTAAGGTGAATTGTATATACCCATGCTACGACAACAATTCCTATGAGACTGAGAAATATGATATTACGGTCTCGTTTCAATATGGCTTCAGTTATGTTTTTTGTCATCAAATTTCCTCAAAAAATTTAGAAATAGCAACTGTGCAAGTTCATCGTTTTACCATCAAAAAGCGTATTTGCCTATCTTACTATGCCACAGAATGATCTCGCTCACAACTACAAGGCGATAAGTTGATTGGCATAGTGTCAGACTTCTAGTGAATTCTTTTTTCAAGACCTTCCCAATACGGTTCACGCAATTCCTTTTTAAGAATTTTCCCGGTTCCCCCCTTAGGCAATTCTTTTCGAAATTCAACAGACTTGGGGACTTTGTATCCCCCCAAATGCTTTCGTACAAACTGCAGGATTTCCTGTTCATTGGTTTCCATGCCTGGTTTTAGCACGACCAGTGCCTTGGGCACCTCCCCCCACTTTTCATCAGGCACACCGATGACCACCGTCTCAAATACGGCCGGGTGATTTTGTATGACCTTTTCCACTTCCACAGAAGAGATATTTTCTCCACCAGAGATGATAATATCCTTCTTTCGATCAACAATCGTGATATATCCCTCACTATCAACCACCGCCATGTCTCCAGAATGGAACCAGCCATTCTTGATCACTGCATCCGTAGCAGCCCGGTCTTTCCGATATCCTTTCATAACCGCATTGCTGCGAAATACGATCTCACCAATGGCTTTCTCATCTGCAGGCACATCGTCCTCATTTTCATCAACCACGCGTAACTGGACTCCAACAATCGGCAGACCGGTTTTTACTTGTGTGTTCAGTCGTATTCTTTCATCAACCTTTAGGTGGGGTTTCGGTCTTGCAATTACTGCAAATGGAGAAGTCTCTGTTAGACCATAGCCCACAATTGCTTTGCACCCGATCTCCGCCTCCAGTTTTTCAATCAACGATAATGGTGAAGCTGCTCCACCAATAATCACTTCTTTCAAAGAACCCAGATTATATTTTTTCAAATCAGGGTGTTGTAAAAGACCGTTGAATATCGTCGGAACTCCCAGGATTTTAGTAATTCCTTCCTGTTCAATCAAACGTAGCATATCTCCAAAATCAACCTTGCGCAACATCACATGCTTGCCCCCTACCGCTGTAAGGAACTGGGGAGTGCCCCAGCCATTGACATGGAATAAGGGCACAACATGGAGAAGAGCATCTTCATCAGATACTTGAAAACCAATAATTGCATCCAATGTGTGCAAATACAACCCTCGATTGGTTATTTCAACGCCTTTTGGATCGCCGGTCGTACCTGAAGTATAAAAGAGTTCAACTACTGCATTTTCATCAATATTAGATAGGTCAATTTCAGCATCTGAATCTGAATTCCCCAATAATGTCTCATAATCTTTTGCCCACTCACATTCTGTGTTCGACTCAAGAATAATGTAATGTTCCACAGCTGCGAGATTAGGTCTTATCTGTTCGACCACTTTCAAGAAATCCTGGTGAAAGCACAGAACCCGCGTTTCAGCGTGATTGATTATGTAATCAATTTCCGAAGGTGAAAGACGTATGTTGATCGGATTCAATACGCCATTCACTTGCGGAACAGCGTAATACGCCTCAAGCAATTGATGGGAATTGTATGTAAGAAACGAAACAACATCTCCCTTTCTTAATCCCATACTCACCAGCGCATTTGCGAAACGATTAACCCGCTGGTCGTACTCAGCATAAGTGAACCGTTTCTCCCCATCTACAACACCAATTTTGGATCCGTACAATTTCGCGGCCCGTTGTCTAAATTCAAGAGGGGTTAGAGGAACTATCATAAAGAAATTAGATTCAAAGGGCGGCACCCTGCGCGACCGGGCACGCGAGCTCGCAGTTACGGCAATACTTTATGACCTCGCTGGCCTCTTCGATTCCCATGATCGAACCATCGAGTGTTTCAAAATCAGCAATACGTTGGTCCTGCTCCTCCTTGCAGAACGCCCTCTCGAAGGCCCCGCTTCGGAACGCCCCTCTCGGACAGGATCGGTGGCAGGGCATGTCGCAGTCATTGCACGGGTCGAAGTCGATAGGACCGGTTGGCTTGAGCTCAGCCTCCATGAAGATCCCTCGAAGACGGACCCGCGTTCCAAACTCCGGCGTGACCAGGAGGTTGTTTTTGCCGATCACCCCCAGGCCAGCCAGAGTGGCGGAATCCTTTAGAAAAGCCCCCCCGTACTCGATCTGGTACGGCAGCGAAAGGGCGCTGATTCCGAGTTCTTCACCCAGCCAAACCCGGAGCTTTTTCGACTGCTCCTTCATCACACGGTTGCCGGGGGTAAAGCCCGGGACCTTGAGACTCCACCAATCGAGTATGGGCTCGGATGATGGATGAACCAAAGCCCACACCAGCACTGATTTGTATTCTTCATTCCATTCCACACCCTTGTATTCTTTGTAGAACGGCCTTTTGTCATAGGCCTCATAGGAGGGGGAAGCCTTCAGAGCAGCGACAGTCGCGATTCCTGCCAACGAAGCCCCCATCTCTTTCGCCTTCTCGATGATGGTTTTCTCGATCTGATAACCGTTAAATTTCATATGCTTGGGTCCTTTCCACCGCGCAGCCGGGTCACCATCTCGGCCCGTCACTTATCGGTGCTTTCGATTTGGTTGATTGTGTTCACATTCAGGCTGATCAGAGCATCGGCCGCAACCACCCCCTGACCTTCGGCCAAGAGCATCAGTGGGTTGATATCGAGCTCGATAATGGACGACGGGTCATTCTCTACCATGCCCGCAACCGCCAGGATGACATCAGCGGCGGCGTTCAGATCGGCAGGTGGAGCTCCTCTGAAACCTTTAAAAAGAGGTGCACACTTCAACTGGCCCAATGCATGCAACACTCCCTCTCTGGTGGTCGGCAACAGGAGTGACACGCTGTCTTTCATCATCTCGACCAGAATTCCACCGCCTCCGACCAAAAGATACGGGCCGAATTGCTCATCACGGGCCACACCGACAATGAGCTCCGCCACGACTCCGCCGACCATTTTCTCGATCAGATAGGAGTCGGAGAGGCTCGACATCTCCAACACCGCTGCCGACACCTCATCTGCGCTGCCAAGGTTGAGTCTGACACCCCCAACATCGGTCTTGTGCGCAACGCCCAATGCCTTGACGACGACCGGATAGCCCAACTCTGTGGCTACCGCAACCGCCTCCCCGGCGCTGCGAACGACTCGCGCCACAGGGATCGGCACGCCACACCGGGCAAGAAGGCTCTTGGACTCGGCCTCGTCCAACACCTTGACGGGACCGTCCTGCCGTTGACTGAAGTTCGTGAGAAACGGCAGGCTGGGGGGGCGGCTCCAGGCAGCGCCTACATCGACCGCCGCCTGAATACCTGCAAGCCCGGCATCGATACCGGCAAGCATTGCAACGCCCTCTTTCATCAAACGCGCTGTCACAGACTCCGAAATCGTATCTGAAAAGGTCGCCAGCACCGCGGCCTTGGTGCCGGTCTGCTTTGCTGCTCGAACAAAACCCCTCTCGGCCCCACCCCAGGTCGACTGGTCACAAAGGTCTTCTCTTGGGTAATCAAGCAAGCACAGTGATACATCGAAGTCTTCTGATAAAAAGGCGGTAAAGTTGTCAGCCATCCGCTCCTCATCATCCCAGGTGAACATCTGGTAATCTAAAGGATTGGCGGCCACTACCCGCTCATGCACCGTCGCGCGAAGAAGTTTCGTCACCTTTTCGGACAGCGGTGGCAAGGTCAGGCTCGGGCCCATGGCATCGGCGAGAAGCGTGAGATCGCCGCCCGAGGTGCTCATGGCCCCGATCCGGCCACCCTTCAATGGACCGAGAACGTGCAACACCTTCAGCGCTTCCATGAGCGCTTCCAGGGAATCGACTCGAGCCACACCGAGGCGCTCGAACAGAGCGCTCACCAGAACGTCGGAACCAGCGAGCGACGCCGTATGCGATATCACTATTTTCTGAGCGACCTTTGAGCGACCGGTCTTGATGGCAACGATGGGCTTGCCCAGCTCTCGGGCAACGTTGACTGCCTCCTCGAAGGCCTTTGGGTCAGGCATCGTTTCCACATAGAGACCAAGCGCTGTAACCCGATCCTGTCGAGCGAAGGTATGAATCGCATCATGGAGATCGAACTTCAGCCTGTTCCCCAGGGACATCATGTAAGCGACGGGAAGGCCGCGCCGCTGCATAGTGAGATTGAAACCCACGTTCGACGACATGGTGATGATGGCCACGCCTTCTTCGACCCGTCGGCCGCCCTGCTGGTCGGGCCAGAGCATCGCCCCGCTGAGATAATTGAGGAGCCCGTAGCAATTCGGTCCGACCAGGGGCATGTCACCCGAGGCTTCCAGAAGTCGCTCTTGGAGTTCGGAACCCTCCTCGCCCGCCTCGGTAAAGCCAGTGGCATAGCAGATCGCGCCGCCCGTATCCCGTGCAGCAAGATCTCTGACGATGTCGATGGTGAGGTGGCGATTAACACCCACGTACGCAGCATCGGGGCTTCCCGGTAGATCCTCCACCGAGCGATAGACCGTGCGCCCCAGGATCTCCGTTTTCTGGGGATGGACCGGCCAGATCTCCCCTTTGTATCCCATGCGATCGCTCTGGCGAATCACCTCCTGGGCCTGCGCACCGCCGAAAACGGCTATCGAACGCGGATTCACAAGACGCTCAAATGACATTTGTTGCCTTCCCGGCGTAAGCTTCGTTATTCTTCAATGTTTTCACTAAAGCTGGCACAAAGACTCGGCAATCTTCAACCACACCATAATCCACCTGCTCAAAGACAGGCGCTTTAGCATCATTGTTTATTGCAATCATTATTTTTGCCCCAACGATACCTACCATATGCTGTAATTCTCCTGATAAGCCGACGCCAATATAAACTTCCGGATTTACCATTTTCCCACTTTGACCAATCATGGTCTCCAATTCCGTCCAGCCTGCATCGACTGCAGGCCGCGTTGAACCAAACCCAGCATTCAACACATCTGCCAATTCTGCAATTTGATGCCATCCATCATGATCCCCGGCTCCGGCTCCTCCAGCAACGATTACCGATGCGGATTCCAAAGAAATACCCTCGGACTTTTCCTTGACAATTTCTAAAGTCTGGACACGCAGAGGAAATTCTTTTGGCACATCAATTGGAATTATCTCGCCTGATCTAGCTGAATCTAATACTGGGTTTGGAAATACACCGTTAGCCACAGTTGCCATCTGGGGACGTTTCTTGGGGCATACAATCGTGATCATCCCGCCATAAGCTGGGATCTTCTGTTCCAGGATGCCTTCATTATTTATAACCAGATCGATGCAGTGAGCAGTCAGGCCGGTCTTTAACCTGGCGGCGACAAGTGGCGCCAATTCTCTCCCCATGAACGTGGAGCCAATCAGCAAGATATCAGGGCAATGCTCAACCATTAACTTCACAATAATTTCTGAATAAAGCTCAGCTTGGTAGGGAACAAGCAATTCTGAATCTCCCTGAAAAACAAAATCTACGCCTACCTCGACCAACTTTTGAGCGACTTTCGTCAAGTTTTGGCCTAACAAGACGGCTCCTACTTTAGAACCGAGCTTATCGGCCAGCTGTCGAGCTTTTCCAACAAGCTGCAGGGATACAGGCTGAATCCCATCCTCCCCTTGTTCGGCAACCACAAACACAGTCGCACTTTTTTCTTCCATTAAACCACTCCTGCATCGGACAGGATTTGAACAAGGCGTTCGACCTTTTCCTCCAAGGATCCCTCTAATATCTCAACTTCTCGTCGGCTCTCCAAATGTGCCATCTCTGTTACATAAGTCGGTGAACCTTTCAAGCCAACACGCTCTGCTGGAATATCTAACTTCTCACGATTCCATTCCACGATTTCCTTGCTACGCGCGTTTAGGATGCCAGAGAAACTGAGTGACTTTGGTTGATTCAAATCCCTGGTCACAGTAATGACTGCGGGTAATTTGAGTTTAACCCTCCTATACCCGTGCTCATAGTCTGCATTAACGATCCATTCGTCTCCCTGGTCTTTGACAATTTCCCTCACCATCGTCACGACAGGAATGGATAGAAAAGCGGCCATCTCAGGACCAACCCATTCCGTAGCCCCGTCGCTGCTTGCCATTCCACAGAAAATCACATCCACCGGTCCAATCTTTTCGACCGCTTTCGCAAGTGTATAGGCTGTTGCAAAGGCATCCGCCCCCGCAAAGGCAGGATCGGTAAGCAGGATGCCTTTGTCAGCTCCTAATGCCAGGCATTCTCTAACGATGTTCCCCGCTGGAGGTGGGCCCATACACAGAATTGTGATATGGGCACCATATTTCTCCTTCAATTGAAGTGCGGCCTCCAGTGCGTGGCTGTCCAACGAGTTTATGACCAGGGGAATATCTAAGCGTGGCAATGATTTTGTAACCGGGTCAATCTTGAGCTTGTCCGCGATGCTTTGATCCGGTACTGCTTTGACACATACAACGATTTTCAGCATCAATATTCCCTTAGTATTTCCTCAATCGCATATTCTCATTTAGTTCATGAAAGCGCCCATCTTGAGATGATGACCTTCATAATATCCGAAGTACCTGCAGAGGGGCCAAGTACAAATGAATCCCGCAAATACCGGGTTACGGGAAATTCTTCCATGCAGCCATAACCACCGTGAATATCTACAGCCATTTTCGCAGCCTTCTGAACCGCCTCGGTGGTGTAATACTTCGCAACGGCAAACTCGTTACCTGAACGTTCGCCTTTATCTTGCATTGCGGCTGCACGATAGCCTAACAAACGTCCAGCCTCGAGGTCAATCTTCATCTCCGCAATCTTGAATTGGATTGCTTGCAAATTGCTAATCGGTTTGCCATAAAGGATGCGTTCATTAGAAAACTTGACAGACGCCTCTAAACACGCTTGCTGCAATCCTAATGCACACCCAACCATCCCTCCACGGCCAACATCACTAATAGCAGCCATGGCCACCTTAAGTCCTTTGCCTTCCCCGCCAATCACATTCTCAGATGGCACTACAACATTTTTCATCTCTATTTCACCGGTGTTGCAGCCTCTCATTCCAACTTTGTGTTCTTCATGAGTGGGTTTAAAACCTTCCATGCCTTTTTCCACAATCAAGGTGGTAAGGGAATCAGGATTGTCCTCATCAACTGCTAAGATAACCTGGACATCAGCGGTATGTGAATTCGTAATAAAGCATTTCCGGCCATTCAGTACATAGGTGCCGTTAACTTTTTTATACTTTGTACGGCATCCCTTTGGGTCAGAACCTCCTGAGGGCTCTGTTACCGCAACTGTTGCTAATCGCTCCCCGGTAGCTAATCTTGGAAGATATTTCTTTTTTTGCTCTTCCGTGCCGGATTTTATGAAAGCTTCAATGCCGAGGCCAAACACCTGGTACATCATGGCCGTCGCTACTGAAACACGAGCAATCTCCTCGAGCGCGATCAAACGGGCTACATAGCCCATTCCAAGTCCGCCGTGCTCCTTAGGGATGGTTATGGCAAACATCTCGGCTTCAGCCAATGCTCTCACCACCTCATCCCACCCACGGTTAGTCTTTTCCATTACCGGCACGTGAGGGGCAATCTTTGTTTCTGCGAACTTTCTTGCTGCCTTGCGGAACAACTCTTGTTCCTCGGTGAAAGTGAAATCGATCATTTTGTGCCTCCTTTTTTTTGGATATTATCGGAATTAGTGGGAGAAAAAATATATTAACAACATCATTCTCCTATAAATCGCCTGTGCCCAAATTGCATTTCGGGTTTCAAGATTACTTGGATAAGCCCTTAGCATCATTTCATTACGCACCCTCCTTCACCCGCAATGTTTCTGTGGCACGGAAGTACTTGATGAATTTCATGGCGTAGTCGTCGCGGCCCAGAAGGAGGTCGGTGGCCTTAACCATCTTGCCGACTTTCATCGGGTCAGTGATCGAGCAGGTTGCCCCGGTCTGGATGGCCAGCGCCAGGAAAGCCTGATTGACACTCAGGCGGTCGGGTAGACCGAACGAGACATTGCTCGCGCCCAGGTTAATGTTGACACCAAACTCCTTGCGCACCAGGTCAATGGTCTGGAGCGTTACGAGAGCAGCCTTGCTGTCCGAGCCAACCGTCAACACTAACGGATCAATGATCACATCCTCGGCCGGGATACCGATTTTGGCGGCGCGCTCCAGGATTCTTTCAGCCACGGCAACACGCTCCTCGGCTGTTTTGGGGATGCCGTTGTCATCCATGGTCAGTCCGATGACAGCTGCCCCACGGTCCTTGACAATGGGCAATACGCTGGCCAAACGCTTCTCCTCACCGCTGACTGAGTTGACCAACGGCTTGCCCGGCGCGACAGCCAGACCCGCTGCCAGCACTTCAGGATTTCCCGAATCCAAACACAGGGGGACATCTGCCAGCGAAGCAACCAGCTCAACCACCTTTGGGATCATGGCCACCTCGTCCAGACCCGGCACGCCGACGTTGATATCCAGCACATCCGCGCCCCAGGCAATCTGCCATTCGACGAGTTGCCGGATGTAATCGAAATTACATTCCGTCAGAGCAGCAGCTAGTTTTTTATGGCCGGTCGGATTGATCTTCTCACCGATGATAACGAATGGACAATCAATGCCTACTTTAACTTCCTTCGTGGCACTCTTTAGAATTGTATGCACAAATATCTCCTTATTAATTTCGGATGAATTCTTAGTCGGAAATCAAGCTTTGATAGACAATATTTCGAAAATCATTAGCAATTGGATATGTTCTTGATGGAATGAACTGCAGCAATAAAATCCCAATGATCTCCTCAACTGGATCGATCCAGAAATGTGTGCTTGCCCAGCCGCCCCAACCATGAGAGCCAACCGAGCCACGCTGATCTGACTGCGTAACATCCAACACTACGCTGAATCCCAGCCCAAAGCCAATACCAGGCCAGGGTTCTTCCATCGTAATTGGTAACATGCTAGCAGGCAGGTGGTTAGTTCGCATCAATTCAATCGTTCTTGGCCCCAGCAATCGGACACCATCCAACTCCCCCTTGTTTAGCATACATTGAGCAAAGCGGAAATAATCTGCAATCGTTGAGACCAATCCCGCGCCACCGCCATCGCGACGCACAGTGAAAAAATCCCCGCCGACAGTTGTATCAATTACGTCCAGGAATCTATCTTCGGTCATTCCATACAACTCAGATAAGCGATGCTTTTTAGTTTCAGGGATTCTGAAAAACGTATCAGCCATTCCCAGCGGAATAAAAATTTGTTCTTTCAAGAACTCGGATAACGGTACACCCGAGAGGATTTCGATTAAGTAACCAATGATATCCGTTGCATAGCTATAATGCCAATTTTCTCCCGGGTGATATCGAAGAGGTATTTCCATTATCCGTCGAGTCACTTCTTCGTTGGTATGATCAACATTGTCCAGATTTGCCTGCTTGTAAAGCCCATCGATAAGCGAATCTGTTTGATCGCCATAGCTCAGCCCGGCTGTATGAGTGAGTAAATGGTGGATTGTGATGTCCCGTTTTGGTGCTACCAATCTTCCACCAGCTTCAAGTACCTTAACTGACTTAAATCCCGGGATATATTTATCCACAGGATCATCCAGACGTACTAAGCCTTTCTCATAAAGCATCATTAACGCGGCTGAGGTGATTGGTTTGGTCATAGAATAAATACGGAAGAGTGTATCTAATTCCATTGATTGGTTTTCTTTTAGATTTTGATATCCATATTTCTCCAAATGAACAACCGCACCCCGCCGAGCCACTAATGTGACTATACCGGCTGATTTTCCATCATCTACGTATTGCTGCATTATTTTTATGACACGCCTCAAGCGCTCCGAGCTAAAACCCAATTCATCCGGGGGATGTAACTTCATCGTTGCGCCTCCTAAAGGTGGATCTTCGATACAAATGTATGCAACATTGCATTATTTCCTGGCATTTATTGACCTACAGGACAAGATGACTCGCAGGCCCTACAATAACGGACATGCCGCGTGTCAGGGTCTCCTCTGATCGTTCTTACATTCGCTTCATCTTTGAGCATTTGTATTTGACAGTACTTTCGCGTATATGCGCCGCTATTCTTGGCCATTTCTATGATTCTCTGATCTAACTCTTGAGATTTCTGAGAAGTCATCATGCTAACCTTGTTGAGTGCATATGATTTTCACAGTTCCATCTTCACTCACATCCAGCCAATCACCATCCTTTACAGCAAGCAGGAAATCTTCCCCAAGCTGGTCTACAGTGCAAATACGGTGATGAGTCCAAATATCTGCCACGATCAAGCCACCAGCAGCGAGAGAGTCGATGGAGTGTGCAAAGAGCATAGCCTTGGGAGCAACACCTAAACTTGCCACTCTTTGCCAGACTGCACCCGCAGAAGTAGATCCAGATGTCTTGGGCAAGCAAATGATCTTCTCTGTTATGTTTCTACCAAACAACTCCGTATTGCCGCTATCAGCGCATTCTGCAGACTTTGCATCATCATGAAGGCTGTTGTAAAAAATGGCATAAGCATTGAAGCCTCTTCGAGAAACGAGAGCTTCCCCAGTCAGGTTTGCTGGAAGGATTGCTCTTCCCGAGAATGTTTTACTCATATCTACTCTCAATTTACCTTACCTGTCACTAAGACTTCAACCAAAGCCTCATCAGGTAAGAAACGCGCGGTCGTGTAAGCCCTGAGCTTGGTTGAATTTGTTAAGATTGGCCTGCCGGAACATAAACGGGTTTCGAAGATCGTTTCACTACAAGTTGGGCTGAATTTAACCCCGGCTTCTTTCAATTGAGAATACACCAATTCATCTTCTTTGAATTCCTCCAATACCTTCGGTGGAGCACAGAGAACCGTAGCTATCTCAAGGCGATTTTTTGTGTGTATCTTTAATGCTGCATGGATCGCATCAGCCCACCAATACATCTGGCGCAGACTCAGATGCGGGCATCCGATATAGCAACGCTCCGGCCTGGCATTCTTATCTGTCCACAAGAAGGGGAAAGAGTCAAGCAGTTTTTGCAGTTCATGCTCGTCGATCACATAAGTCTGAAATCCTTGTGCTAACAAATCCTTTCCGAAGTCAACCGCTTCTGGTGTGATGTTTTCTATATGAAAGAGGCCGACTGCACCGTATGTTGCACATGCCGTGCCCATTTCCTGCAAGAAATCAGTGGTCTCGGCATCCAACTTTGAACTTAGATGACGGTCGAGATTCACGATATAGGGTATATCTTCAAATACTTTCAGACCTAAAGCTGCACCAAGTAATTGAGGGTTCGGCAGACTGTTCGTCGTGACTTCAACTAACCAGGTAGCCTTGCGCCCCTCATCAGTGAGCAGCCCTGCCAGTGGTGTTTTACCAACAATGTTGGTCAAAATGTCTACGATGGCACCATTACGGTTCGTACGCGCGCCTAAGACCGAATTTGCATAAACCGCGCAAGCAGATTCAGACCATGCCAGGATCATGCCTCTATTTGGGATATTGCCAACTTCAGGTTGGTATGGATTACAAGTGTAGGCATCTTGATCCCTTAATCCCAATCGGATCATCAGCTCATCGTAACGGGCTTGATTATGATACATAGCCTCTATCGCGGCTGCTTCCTCGGGCCGCACATATAAGTTTTCATAATCGAAAGGAGGCTTGGGGTCAAGCGTGAAAGGGAATTTAGTCTTCAAGCCAGCATTTACCAACTCTTCCAACAGTTCAATAGGAGGGGCAATTCCTGGTGAAGACCATGGAATAACGAAGTGACCTGGCCCTTCAATATCAGCCAGTCTCTCCGCTTCCAGCGCCTCCCCGTATAGCACCACGGTTTTCATAACCTTTTGCATGGTTGGTCCTTGCGAACCATGCAGAAGATCCAATTCCTCTTTTAAGAGTTTGATATTCAAGTTCTCAAAATTGGCCATCATTTGAATAATAACTTTGCGTTAAACTACTTTCACAAACGGAAGGTTTTTAAGACAATTGATCGGGCAAATCAATTTACCAGTTATTTAAGAAAATGCTACGATTGTCTATAGATTCCTTAACCTGGGATCAAGGGTATCGCGCAGACCGTCACCCAGCAAGTTAAAACCCAACACGGTAAACATAATGGCCAGGCCGGGAAAGATCGTTACCCAGGGAGCCAACCTCAGGTACGAGCGTCCACCGGAGAGGATTGAGCCCCAACTGGGTGTTGGCGGTTGTGCGCCCATGCCGAGAAAGCTTAAGGTTGCTTCGATCAGGATGGCATCTGCCAGCATAAGAGTTGCCATGACGATGACAGGGGCTATGCAATTGGGGAGGAGGTGAAGGAACATGATCCGTGAATTCTTGGCACCGAGAGCCCGCGCGGCAAGAACAAACTCCTGCTCTCGTAACGAAAGGATTTGTCCGCGTACCACACGTTCAAATCCTCCCCAATAGCCCAGCCCGATGGCAAGCATAACGCTTGCCAGGCTGGGCCCTAACACGGCTACTAGAAAAATGGCTAAGAGGACTGTTGGGAAAGCCCAACTAATATCAACCGCACCCTGGATAATCGTATCAATTCTGCCACCATAAAAACCTGCGATGGCTCCTAAGCTGACACCGGTAGCCGCAGATATGAAAGTTACAAGAATGGCAACTTCTAACGAGATGCGTGATCCATAAATAATCCGGCTCAACAAATCGCGACCTAACTCATCGGTACCCAATGGAAATACTCTACTGGGTGCAAACAAACCTTTGCGTAGATCCTGATCGTTATATCCTTGAGGCGCAATATAATTAGCCATCAGGGCAATAAACACCAGCAACAGGATTATCGTCAAGCCGATCATCGCACTTGGGCTTTTTCGCAGGCGAGTCCATGTATGGATTTGTTTACGACTATATTGTTGTTGTTCGGTTTCTTCAAGAAGATTCCCTAAAGGGGTTTCTGGTTGTTTGCCCATATATTCTCAAGACTTGGTCGCATATTGATGATGTCTAGTGGCGGATACGAGGATCAACGATAACATATGCTATGTCCGCAAGTATGTTACTTAGAATGATGGCCACGGCTAAAACAAACATGCAACCCTGAAGAACAGGAAAATCACGGGAGTAGATGGATTTCAACATCAAGAACCCAATGCCCGGTCGGGCAAAGACGGATTCTATTACCACAGACCCTCCTATGACATAACCCAGATCGAGGCCCATTAGGGAAATGATGGGTATCAGTGCATTCCGAAGCGCATGTTTAATCACCACTACTCTTTCTTGAAGTCCTTTTGCTCGCGCGGTGCGGATGTAATCCTGATGAAAGACTTCCAATACACTGGAACGAGAGATGCGAGCGATCTGACCTACCCGAGGCAATCCTAAGGCTAGCGCAGGCAGGATTAAATATTTGATCCCCCCATGCCCGGTGGGTGGAAGCCATTTTAAGGTTGCCCCGAATATGTACATTAAGACCAGTCCCAACCAAAAACCTGCCATCGAAACTCCGATCAGTGCAAGTACCATCGTGAACCAATCCAATAACTTCCGGTGGTTAACAGCAGCAATGACACCCAAAGGAATGCCTAGTAAGTATGAGAGAGAAAAAGCCGCCGCGCCTAGCTCTGCTGTGATCGGCAACTTTTGTAAAATCAACTCTGAGACTTCACTCTTGCTGATGATCGATTGACCAAAGTCTGCGCGGAGGACGTGGCTCATATAAATACCAAACTGGACCAGTAGAGGTTTATCCAATCCTAGCCGAGCGCGGGTTGCCTCCCGAACTTCCGGCGACGCACCGGGCCCGAGGAGCAATGTTAATGGATCACCTCCAGCGAAATGTAGTGCTGAGAATACAAGAAATGCCATTAGAAGAAGAACGGGAATTGCAAACAAGAAACGTTTGAGTAGATAACTAGTCACTCTGCCTCTTTAGGTATTTTTCAATAAGACCACACCCATATCCAATACTGAGATACCCCTGCTGGGTGAAATACTCATCACCCAGCAGGATATATATTGGTCAGGGGTTCGGATTATGGTTGGATATCGGCTGTTGTCCAAACCTCCGTAGACATCCCGGCTCTGAGCGAAACCGACGTGATCTTAACAGAGGACCGTGCGATCCATACTGCAGGTCTCTGGTAAATGGGCGCCCAAGGATACCACGTCTCGATGAGATACTTGTGAGCTTCAGCGAACGCGGCCTCGCGCTCATCCCAGGTCGCAACAGCATATTCAGCATCGTCATACATCTTATCAAGGGTGGGGTCATTCAGATTTAAATAGTTGGGATAGGGCAGATTGTAAGCGGCAGTGAACCAGGGAAGGATGTCCTCACCGTCCCAGGTGTACCGGCGCAGGATAATCTGGAATCCGCCAGCTTCTAGCTTTCCATCATAAGTTGCTTTATCCATGAGCTGGATATTGGCTTTGATGCCTATATCCGATAACATTTTCTGGGTCGCCTCAGCCAGCCGCTTGGCTTCATCATCATTATAGGTCCAGTAACTGACCTCGAACTTCGTACCCGCCGGTACACCCGCCACATTATTAGCTACAAGGATGCCATCGCTACCCTTTTCCCAGCCAACCGCCGTGAGTAATTCTGCAGCTTTTGCCGGGTCATAGCTGATTGCGATAGCAGAAACGCCCTTGTCAGACGCCATCTGGCTCGCCAAGTAGGTGGTTTTGGCCTCACCATAGCCCATGTAGAGAGTATCCTTGATGAGGGTCCGATCAATGGCGGACCCGATTGCCTGCCTCGTGCGCAGATCAGCGACCAGTGGTTCATTAAGGTTCATGGCAACGAACCATATGGTCGCTTCTGGGGTCGTGATGACTTGGTAGCCGGGTTTATCCTTGTAATTAGCTAGTTCTCGCCAAGGGGCTTCCAGGATCAGATCGACGCTGCCAGCCTCAAGCTCGACCATTCGTGTGGCATCTTCTGGTATGATGCGATAGACGATCTTATCTATGTTGGCAGGCCCTGTGTGGCCGGTCCACGCGGGTGCCCAGTTGTAGTCCGGGTTTTTCACCAGGGTCAGATGATCATTCTGCACCCATTCCTGGAGCATGAATGGTCCCGTGCCGATAGGATGCTTGGTACCATAATCAGCACCGTATTTCAGATAGGCCTCTTTGCTCATGATGAGACCCCATGCGCCGGTCAGATACCAGAATAGAGCGGGGTATGGCTTTTCCAGATGAAAGACAGCGGTGTAGTCATCAACAACTTCGACTTCTGTAATGGGTTTGTACATGTACGCTACAGAGCCACCCGGAGCCAGCATCTGTCCGATCCACCACTTGACCACATCGGCATTAAAAGGGGAGCCGTCTGTGAACTTGACGCCCTTTTTCAGGTGGAAGGTCACGAGTTTACCATCTGCAGATACATCCCATGATTCCGCCAGTCCGGGCTGGATATTGTAGTTTGTATCCATGGTCACCAGGCAATCGTAGACCATCTGGGTGGGTTCCATTGCGTAGATCATTGTCGAGATGTCAAAAGTCTCGGAATATTGCTGGGGAATGGCAATCGTCAATACCTTTTCCGGGGCTTCGGTAGGAGGCGCAGTGGCTTCTGGGGGCGCAGTAGCTTCTGGGGGCGTGGTGGCTTCTGGCGTGGTAGTCGCTGGGGCGCAACCCGCCAGGACTGTTCCAACCATTGCCAGGATAATTAACACATTGAATGGTTTCCAAAGGTTGTGTTTCATTTTGTTTCTCCTGTCTCCTTAGGTTCTACATGAATTGGATTTGGACCGATCATATAACATTTTTGTAAATTCTCGAATGATCATTGCCTCCTTTCATTTCTCGACTTATCCTCATACTTTCCCCACTTAATGCAGCAGGCACCCCATACATAGCCCACACCCGCTGCAACCATGATCATCAAATCTCCGTACTTAAGACATCCCTGTTTATCTCCCTCAATGATGTTGATAATACTGTCCTGCTCTCCGATATGCCCATAGGTATTGTTGTATACACCTTTTGCCTCGGAGATGCCTAATTGCCGGAGCATATCGTGATAAGCAGCCCAGACTACCATTTGATTGGGATGATCATCAGATCCAGTCATACGCTTCTCGATAAAGCCAAGTTTTTCGCGGATCACCCACATCTCCAGGCTACTTTGCCGGGCAATCTCTTCGGCAGTCAGTGTCTGTTTGGGCAGGTACATACCCGCACTTACTATTCCAACCGAGTTCTGATCGGATGTGGTCATGATTCAGACAAGCCCTATGTCCCGATCACCAAACCACCGTCAATTCGGATCACTTCCCCGGATATGTAGCTGGCCTCATCAGATGCCAGGAACAGGTAAAGATTCGCAACATCCTCCGGTGTACCAATGCGCTTCAAAGGGGGCTTTTGCTTGAGGACCTCCAGTGCATCCTCAGGCATCGATAGCAACATATTGGTTAAAATCATGCCGGGTGCAACCGCGTTGACGCGGATGTTATTTCCTCCCAATTCTCGCGCCCATACTTTCGTCATCCCAATCACAGCGGCTTTTGATGCAATATAGTTGGTCTGCCCAAAATTTCCATCCAGGCCTACGACAGAAGAAGCATTCAATATCACCCCACAGCCCTGTCTGATCATGTAGGGAGCAACCGCCTGCGTGCAATTGAAGACTCCTTTTAGGTTAACGGCCATGACCAAATCGAAGGATTCTTCAGACATTTGTTTTACAACTTCCCCATTTTTCACTTTGACAAGCACGCCATCCCGGAGAATACCGGCATTGTTGACGAGGATGTCAATTTGTCCAAACCTCTTTGCCACACTGTCCACCCACTTCTGGACAATTTGGCGATCGGATACATCGATATTCTGAAAATCGTGTTCAGGTCCCAATTCTTGTAATAATGCCAACCCTTGTTCATCATCAACATCACAAAATGCCACTTTTGCCCCTTCTGCAGCAAACCGCTTTACAGTGCTCTTGCCGATACCCCCTGCCCCCCCGGTAACCAGCGCTACTTTATTGTTGAGACGCATTGCGTTAATCTCCTGGGTTTTTATGTTATTCCGGTTGATCAGAAGCCGTACTGCTGAATGAGAAATTGTTTATCTACTTTATTGGCTGCAGTCCTTGGTAACTCATTAAGAAAGATGATCGATTTGGGGACCTTATAACTTGCTATCCTGTCACGCATTCAGGTTGTTAGTTCATCTTCAGTCAAAGGCTCGCCAGGTTATAATACCAGGATATATCCCCCTCACCGGCTACCTGATTCCACCCAATGAACTTTTCAACACTCTTTAGCCTTGGGCGGAGCTGATTGACCTGCTCCTCCCATTCACAACTACAGAACAATCTTTTCGATGCAGCATCATTAATCAAATCAATCAATTCTAGAGGTTTCAATCACCAGTTTAAGGTCTGGAGAATCGCCCCGAGCTTATTACAGGCAAAAAGGGCATCCAAGTACTCAACGTGATTCATTGAATAGATGGATACCCTGTCTCCTTTACAAATCCTCAAACCTTTTTGTAAGAAATTCGCAAGACGATTGGCGCGGCAATTCCATTCGACGAAGGTGATAGGCTGATTACTGTTAATAGCATCAAGCAATGCGACCTTATTTGGCGAAAGCATTGCCCGTCGTTGAAGCCAGTCACCAAAGAACATGTTTCCTCCTCCAGCTACAGAATGTAAAATTGCCTGTTATTCCTATATCTTTAAAATAACTTTCTATTTCTAAGATCAAAACCGAATCTTCAGCCGTTTATTGATATGTTCCAACTTCGCCGGCCAGTTCCATAAACCAATCAATTTTTTCAGGGGGGGCGACTGTTGGCACTTCGCAACCGGGTGCGAGAATATATCCGCTATTTTTTGGGGCTTGATCAAGGCAAGCCTGGATTGCATTCTTCATAACTTCTTTACTTTCAGCCAAGAAACAACTTGTGGGAACATTACCGATCAAGACTGCTTTTCTGCTGAATACCTCAGCTGCTTTATCCAGAGCTGTCAATGAATCAACACTGATATTACTAGCACCTGTACTTGCCATTTCTTTCAGGATCGGATTAGCATTGCCGCAAATATGGAGGCCGACACCTATTTTCTTTTCGTTGAAGTAAGCAATTAGATCCTTATGATAGGGTAAAACAAAGTCGCGATAGATACTCGGTGATATGAGGTTGCATGATGCTGGGGCCTCAGAATAGCCAATTCCGATTCCAGCCTCACTCAAGGCTTCAGTAAATTTTCTGGTTGCCTCGGTGCAGATTCGCATCAACTCATGAACGAAATCCGGATCCTTCTTTGTGTCAATGATTAGATTGGTAGCTCCACGAAGACCCATTGCGATTGTCCAAGGACCTGCAATCACGCCAGAAACCGGGGCTTCACTGACAACCTTCTTTGTTTCGACACAGGCATCCAAATAACCAGGCAAACGCCCATCTTTATGAGGATCCGGTACTTGAAGGCTGCCTAACTTTCCTTTATCATCAAGAAACTGTTTGGTGACCACGCTCATACTATCCTCAGGATATCGCAGCTCATTTCCCATGGCTTCGATATCCATACATAGATCCCACATCATTATCAGGATATCAGGCTTATAACGTTCATAGGCAGCGACTTGAGCCTTGGCAAATACTTGAGGATCCTGCAAGTACTCCCGAATCGTGGTTCCTACAAGCTTTGCATTGCATGATCCAGTGAAAATATATGCTGGTATCCTGTCTAATACAGGGTTTTGGTCGGTGAAAGTCTTCTTGAATGCTGCTGAAATCCTTTGTCTACCAATAAATCCTTCTGTCATCGTTTCCCTCCTTCTTCCCATATCTTCATCTGCTCTTGATAGGTTTTTGGATAGGTTGCTTCAAAATCGAAGAAGCTGGTGATTGGGTAACGGACACCAGCGTTGTGAGTTTTTACCAACCCATCGATAAGTGTGTCAACTTTTGTGGGCGGGATAAAGAAAGCCATTTCATAATCTTGAGTCATCCCGAAGATTCTGTCGCCGTTGCCGGGCACAACATAGCGGCATTCCGCTTCCTTAATCGTGGTGATGATCGCTGAACACCCCAATCGCCCCATCGCCGATGATTTAATTGCTCCGCCCTCGTTGTAAAGAGCGCCTTGAATCAGCCTCATAATTTGAGCTGGGTTGCCGTAAATCATATATAGGTCGGGTACAAAAGCAGTCCGGTTTAATGGCGCAACCAAAATATGGCTATAGGTTCCAAAATCAAACCGGCTAACCAAATCCTCTTCCTTTTTTCCGATTTCCTTCGAAGCCGTGAACATTCCCGCAGCCAGGTTTCCTTCATTAAAAAATTTAATATTTTCGAAGAAACCGAAAGGCGCTGCACCCAGTGCGCAAGCCATGTCTTCCTTGCCCAGAGCAACAGCCCATCCATATTTCCGCGCCATTCCAATACCTTGGCAAATGGCCACTTTTTTACCCATTTGCTGATATGGTCGGCGAGTTTTTTCAGGAATCTCGCTTTCTGACTTCAGCATTTTAATTGCCAGAGGAAAAGTCAAGGGTCGGAAATAGGTCGATAGTGCTTGATCCAATTCATTTACGGTTGCCATCTAAGCCTCCTTAAATTTATTGTTTTAATAGGTTTAAATAATATATTAGGGATTGAATTGAACTTTCCAGGGTTGTGCGAGATTTATCAACGCCAAAGGTTACTGATGCACCAATCATCCCGGCAAATATCATCTCAGTCATCATATCAGTGTTAAGATCACTTTTTAATTCTCCAATTGCTTTTCCATCATCCAGGTATCTTTTTATCATGCGCTTCACACCCTCAAAGCCTTCATTTATTTCTTTAGATAAGTAAGGCAGCTGGTCATCCAATTCCACTGATAAGGTGACAAATACACAACCGCCTGGAAAATTATCAGAATCAATGAGGTAACGATCTCGATAGTTTTCTAATATCTTTTTAATTTTTCCGACGGGGCTATGTATTTCATCTAATCCATATAAAGTGCGTTCTCGCCAAATTTTTTGAGCCTCTGCCAGTACCACATGGAAAAGCTCTTCTTTACTGGCAAAATGATTATAGAAACCACCCTTCGATGTATTTGCTGCCTCGATAATATCGTTTATCCCTGTGCTAAGGAAACCCTTCAGGGAAAATAGTTTCAATGATTCGTGGATAATCTCTTCTCTTAGACTCATAAATCGTCCATAAATAACACAAACAGACCGGTCGGTCTTTATTTCATTATTGCAGAAATTCCATCTCAATACATGTAACAAATGTCATATTCCGTATATGACCCTTGTGTTATTTACCATTAGCTTTCCGGAGCGAGATGTCAGCGATGCCGGGTGCATCTTATGCTTAACCTGCTTTCGCACATGCCGCGTGATGACCAGTCGATAGAGGCATCTGCCCTGCGCACGGTCTTCACCCAATCCAACCAGGAAGCAGCCAGAAGGCAGTTTCGCACCGTGTATGAAGCCATGGCTTCCCGCTAGCTGAATGTTGCTGAATTGTTCATCAAAGTCGAAGATGATATCCTGGCCTACAAGGATTTCCCTCAAGATCTTTGGAAGCGGAGTTAATCCAACAACATGGTCGAACGGTTGAACAAGGAAGTCAAACGCAGGACCAATGTGGTGGACATCTTCACGGATAAGGTCTAGTGATCCGCCTCGTGAGTGTAATCCTCAAGAATAAGGATGACGAATGGAGAATTGCCAGACGCATCAGGTAGTAGCGCGCAAACTGCGGCCGCGTCATGCCCTGCCGCTGCTCTTCGTCCAGCGCCCACGACCAGGTCAGGTACTTATTGGCGATCCGTTCTGGCGAGTAATGGCGATAAGACTCGTGCTTTATCAGCACATACCAAACTACCACCAGCAGGTGATGCGCGATGGTCACGATCGCCTGGTTGGGGTGCATGCGCTTCTTGAGTTCTTCAAAGCGCTTTTTCCAGTGCGGATCGCCTTTCACCGTCCGCTAGGTAACTTCCACCAGCGCCCCCTGGCTTAACCCGCCAGGGCAGGCTGCACAACACCCGCCGCCCTTCCTTGGTGATGCCCGTGCCGCGCACTTTCTCCCCACTCTGCTCCTATCCCGGCGTCAGCCCGGAATTACTCGCCAGGGCCTTCGGACATATTGGGGATGGCCACTAACACTGGCTTATATCAAACACACCGCTACTACGCTCCGTCACCACTGAAGCAACTCACTAGTGCCGCCGCTGAAGTCAAGCTAGATCTTATTGGTTATATCACGGCGAAGATGACTTTCACCTCTCCAAGGCAGCAGGTTTCAGTCATCATATAGGGAATCGTAGCTTTCTTATTAGAGATTTTCTAGTTTTTCAAAATACACCGCTTGCGTTACAGTCATGGACGGGAGTCGATAGAGTGAATTAAAAGCCCTCCAAAGGCTAACCTTCGGAGGGCTGGTTACAATGAGATTAGCCCTATGGCAAATTGAACGTCCTCACCAGGAACACCGCCATCTGGGCGCGCGTGACCGAGTCTTCGGGGCAGTAGTTGCCGCTGCCGCAACCGGTAGTGATGCCCTCTACGGCTAATTGCTTGATCCAGGCAGCTGCCCAATAGCCGGTAGACACGTCATTGAAACCAGTGCTGCCCCCCACAGCGGGGGGCGTATAGGTCGCACCATGCCTGGCGCGCAGCAGGAAAATAGCCATCTGGGCGCGGGTGACTGACTGCTCAGGACAGTAAACCAGCGGCGAGGTCCCGCAGCCGGTGGTGATACCATCCGCAAATAATTTCTCAATCCAGTTGACTGCCCAGTAGGAGAGAGGCACATCGGTGAAGACGGTACCGGTGCCGGGGGGCGGGGCGTAGGCGGGGCCGTTCATTCCGCGTTCGAGGAAGATCGCCATCTGGGCGCGGGTGACCGAGTTCTCCGGGCAGTACATGAGAGGATTGGTGCTGCAGCCGGTGGTGATGCCGGAGGCATACAGGCGATTGATCCACGACCATGCCCAGTGCGTAGCGGGCACATCCCCAAAGGTGGAGGTGGAGCCGTATTCGTAAGCCCCAATGTCAGGTTGAGAGTCGCGGAGCTGTCCGTCAAAATCATTGAGCGGCGCGCCACTGGTTGTGCCAGCGTTGATCGCCGGGCTGCCCGGCAGTAGGTGAGCGTCAAAGGCATCAATGCCCATGTTCATCAGGCCGGACAAGACATCGCAGAGATTGTGCGGGCCGGGGCAGGGGGTAACATTGCCGAAGCGCACGCCGGTGATGAGCGAGTAGTCCACGACGAAGGGATTGGCCGGATTCGGTGGAGACGATTCGTCATCGTACCAGGCGAAGCAGGTATCTTCCTCTGGGTTGAAAAAGATCTTCTGCCCCTGGAAGAGGACGTTGCGCATCAGCACCTTCTCGCTGCCGTTGCAGGTCTGGTTGAGAGCACACTCGGCAATCGCCAGGCATCCGCCCTCGCCTGTGACTGTGGAGTTGATCACCTTGGCCTGGCCGCCGGGATTCAGGGCAAAAACCAGGGCGTCACCACCAGCGCGGCAGTCATCGTCATTGTTCCAGTAAGGCATGTCATGAAAGAAGCCGCAGTTGCTGACGATGATGCTGTTCTCGATGGTGACTGCGCCGGTGGTTTTGATCTGGTTGCCGTCGTTGCCTTCAGCGATCGTGCGGCGGATCTCGATGACAGCGTCGGGCAGTCGGGTGTAGAGCATATCCAGCCCATCGGAGGTATTGTGCAGAAAAGCGGAATCCTCGATGATGTAGTGCCCGCCGGTGGTGCCACCGAAGCCAGCCCCGTCGCCGTAACCGCCCGCCTCCTGTCCCCAACAGCCAACATATTGTTTATCGGGATATGTCTCGCCGCAGCCGTTCCATTCCACCACCCAGTGGCGGAAGATCAGCGTGCCGTGATTTTCAGAGTTCGTACCATCCCCGACCAGGTCGCCGTTCCAGCCGGCCAGACCGTTACCGGCGATGCGCACGTTATCCACCGTCCAGTCGGTAAGACGACCAACCAGAACGCCGGTATTTGCCAGCCCATGGATGTTGAGGTCTTTCAAGAGCACATTGGCTGAATCCTCGGCATAGAGACCGGTCGCGGCCCAGTCGCCATAGGGCGGATTATCCCGTTGGCAGGTGTACTGTGAGCCGCCAGTGGGGAACAAGTGATCTTCGATGCAGCTGGAATGGTCGGTAATTTCCAGGCAGGCGACCTCGACGTTGCTGGAATCGGTCAAGTTTACAATGAACCGGGGGCGGCCCGTGCCCCACAATTCGGGCGGGTTGGTGCACCCCGAATCCCAACCGGCGCCCAGGATGCGGGTCGGGTGGGAGGCGTCAGGGCCAGAGGGGATGGACGACATGAGGCAGTCATACGATCCCTCGTAATCGCAGTTCTCCGCTCCCGATGCACCGTAACCCATCATATAGGAGCCGCTGGCGATGATCAGTGTGTCACCGCCAGTGATGCGTGGCGTACCACCCGGTGGCAGCGCGCGGAAGGGATGGTCCCAGGCGCAGGGCTGAATGGTGCCGCTGCCGGGATACGGCGCATTCACGCGGCCCGTGCATTGTTCTGGCGATCCCCCGTCGGGGCGCACATACCAAACAGTAGGGCTCGCGGCGTGTGTAATGCCGGATAGTGGCAGGTTGATTCCTAACGTCAGCCCAGCAGCGGTAGCGATGAAGAGAATGAGCAATCTTCTTTCGGTAGACATCTCGCCTCCTTAAAATCGGGCATTGATAAACACAGGTGAAAAATTAATAAGCTCCTTGCAACAGATCTCAGGAAGTCTTTGGCCGGTTATCCATTGAATAGGAGTTCCAAGTCTTCGGTTAATGGCTCTCTTGCAGGCGTATCTTGGGTAACCTTTCTTCTTGCTTTAGGGATTGGTTTCTGGTCTGGGTCGGATTGCGACTTTGCTTTCAGTTTTTCGATTTGTTTACGAAGGAAATTCTTTTCAACTTCTGTGACGGCCTTATTATCTGAAGTAATTTACGCTTCGCAGACTCGTATTGCTTCCCGGAGTTTGCCTTGTTTTGTGTAGATAATTCTCAATCGGTAGTAAGAACAGTTGGTCTCGGCTTTATCGGCAACATTTTACTCGTAGCTTCGGAGGGCTGGTTGCAATGAGATTAATCTTATGGCAAATTGAACGTCCGCACCAGGAACACCGCCATCTGGGCCCGCGTGACCGAGTCTTCGGGGCAGTAGAGCAGCGGCGAGGTCAGACAGCCGGTGGTGATACCCTCCGCATACAACTGCTCGATCCACTTTGCCGCCCAGTAGGAGGCGGGGACGTCCGTAAAGATGCCCGCAGCCGCAGGCGGGGTGTAGGCGGCACCGTGTTTGGCGCGCAGGAGGAAGACTGCCATCTGGGCACGTGTAACGGAATCCTCCGGGCAGTAGCTCAGCGGTGAGGTCGAGCAACCGGTGGTGATGCCATCCGCAAAGAGTTTCTCAACCCAGTTGACTGCCCAGTAGGAGAATGGCACATCGGCAAAGACCAAGCCGGTGCCGGCGGGCGGAATGTAGGCAGCGCCACGAATCCCGCGCTCAAGGAAGATTGCCATCTGGGCGCGGGTTACAGAGCCTTCAGGGCAATACATGAGAGGATTGGTGGTGCAACCGGTGGTGATGCCAGCGTTGTACAGGCGGTTGATCCATGAATATGCCCAATGCGTAGCGGGCACATCCCCAAAGGTGGAGGTGGAGGAGGAGCCATATTCGTAAGCCCCAATGTCGGGATGGGTGTCACGCGGGAGGCCGGCGAAATCCGCCGCCGGGGCGCCCTGCAGGGAGCCGGCATCGATCGCGGGAGAGGATGCCTCCAGGTGGAAATCCGCCCCCAGGGGGTTCACGAACTGGGGCGAGACGCCGACCAGGTCATCCACACCGTAGAATTCCCAGTCGGGGTCACGATCCCCGTCGGTCAGGTTGTGATCCACCGTAAGTAACGACAGGATACTGGGGGGTGCGGCCATCTGCCCATAGATATTCTGGCTGGAGATATTGTTGCGGATGATCACGTTTTGCATCTGTAAATTCTCGATCCCGATCCCACCGCCCCAGCCACCCCGTCCATTATAGGCGAAGGTGTTGTTGACGATGGTGATGTCTTTGAACGGATGGGTAGCAATACAGCAGGCCGACAGCCACAGGCCAACCAGGTTATCGTAGGAAATATTGTTGTACAGGCGGATGTTTTCCAACAACCCACCCCTTTCAGAAGCCAGGGAAATCCCCATGGCCTCGATATCGTGGACAACATTCTGGTACACCGCGACATCGAACAAATGCCCGGTTTCAGCGTCCACGTAAATACCCACCCGGTTGAGGTTGTACACCTCGTTGCCGTACACCCTCCCATGTGTCGAAGCGTCTTTGATCGTAATCCCTTCCTTGCCATCCGTCCCCGGCATGACGCCGTGAACGAGGTTGTAGCGCACCTCGAAAGTGTCGGTGTTGCTGATCGAGAGAGATTCCTGCCAACCGCTCGTACAGGCCCCTGTCACCTCGTTGTGATCCACGATGATATGGTGGCTGTTCCAGGCGCTGATGCCAGAAGAATAGGTGTTGTGAGTATAGTTATTCTCTATGGTGATATAGCCCGAATTCTCGGCGAGGATCCCATAATAGGCAGAATTGATCACCCGCAAGCCCGAAACCCGGATGTAGCTTCGCCCCGCCAGGTCGAATAAGCCGCAAAATTCCGGCACGTCCACCCCTGTCCCATCAATCGTGACCACCTCTCCCGGATAAGCCGCGTAGGTGATGATGTTCCCCTCGTTCCCCGAGTTAGCCGGGACGACCCGCTCGTAGTACGTCCCAGCCCGGATGTAGACCGTATCCCCGGCAACCAACGCATCCGCGGCGTGCTGGATGGTTCGCCAGGGTTCACTCAATGTTCCGGGGTTTGAGTCATTCCCAGTGGGGGCCAGGTAATATGTGCCCCCTGCTGGCGCAGGCTGATACCCGCTGCCTCCTGCTGGCCTGGCCAGCGTGAAGATGAAAACACATGCAATCGAGGCGAACAACAGTTTTTTCATGAATGTTCCTCCTGCAAAAAGAAAAGCAATCTGAAATCAGAGGGCAAGAAGTAACCGTCAAATTGCAGTGCATCAGCAATAGAACTTCTACCAGGATCAAACCATTGCTGAACTGGTTGTTCGGCCTCCACTTGACGGCTCAACAGCTTATGAAAAGTATAGCACTCGCTGGTAAATTTACAACAACCAAATCGCCATGAAAAATCACACGTGGGGCGGAATCGGGGCGTATAGGAGTCCACCCCGATTTTGATGTTAATTACATATTATGATTATGGCAGGTTGAAGGTGCGCACCAGGAAGACGGCCATCTGCGCTCGGGTGACCGAGTCTTCGGGGCAGTAGTTGCCACTGCTGCAACCGGTGGTGATGCCCTCGGCAGCCAGTTGCTTGATCCAGGCGGCAGCCCAATGGGAGAGCGGTACATCGTAAAAGCCGGTGCTGCCGCCCACCGCGGGAGGGGTATAGGCGGCGCCATACCTTGCGCGCAGGAGGAAGACAGCCATCTGGCCACGGGTGACCATACCTTCGGGGCAGTAATTTCCGCCACCGCAGCCAGTGGTGATACCATCGGCGGCAAGTTGTTTGATCCAGGCGGCGGCCCAATAGCTCGTAGACACGTCATTGAAACCGGAGCCAGCACCCACGGCAGGCGGCTGGTAGGTCGAGCCATGCACGCCCCGCTCGAGGAAGACGGCCATCTGTGCGCGCGTGACCGAGTCCTCTGGGCAGTAGATGAGAGGATTGGTGCCGCAACCGGTCGTAATACCTGCTTTGTACAGGCGGTTGATCCATGAATATGCCCAGTGGGTGGAGGGAACATCGGCGAAGGAGATGGTCGCAGCCCAGCGATTGTAGAAGATGTTCAACAAGGGGACGAATTCCGAGGTGGCTTTGAGGCTTCCAGCTTCAGAGGGATGGTCGTCGCCGGAAGGGTAGGCGAGAGTGTTACTGTTGCCCAGGATGTGTTCGATCTGGCCATTGTTCCACCAATGGTGGGCGTTGAAACCGGTGAGGATGTTATAAAAGTCAAAGACGGCTACATTGGGAAGGGTGTAATTGTTCTCATCCAGCCAATCGTTCACCAACCATTGATTGAATGCGCGGGCGTTCTCGGCATAGGTAGGGTCGGATAGGGGTGGAGCGGTGATGACGATGAAAAGCTTATCGGGGCGGGTTGAAAAATATTGCAGTGTCTCGTTGTAGACATATTTCGCATGACCAACACTCAGCCAGCCGTCAGGGTCGGGAGGATCAGTGGGATTGCCCTCAAGCGCAGAGTTCGGGAAGCAGGACTTGAACATGATGATTTGGTTCTCGCCACCGGGGTCATTTGGCAGGCGCGTGTATTCGGAGTTCTGCCCACTCTCGTTGAAAAGGGCATCCATGTAGGTGGGCGTCTGGTCGCTGGCAAACCATTCGGTCCAGTTCGGGATATCGGTACGGTCGCCGATGGAATCTGGCCCCCAACCGTAGTTGGTGTCGCTGACGAAATAGTTATTGTTGGCCAGCGCCTGGCCCAGCCCGCCGTAATCATCGCGCAGCCAGTTCTCGCCGGTGGAGTGGTGGATGAAGATGAGTTTGACGGTCTGCACCGGCATAGTGGGGTCTGGAGCAGTTGTAGTAAGGCTGGATCGTGTGGTTGCCGCGATCAATAAAAACAAGGCCAACAGGAAAGAGAGAACCGGTAGACGTTTCATGAAACCTCCTTACATTGATTATCGAGACCTGGTTCCGGCTGGAAACATACGAACCGAGCAGGATGATCTTCTCCACTTCCGGCATGGACTCCAATTTTGTCAGAATGCGCTGAAGAGCATTCTGAAGATCGGTACGGTAAGCGAGGCGTTTCTGCCGGATGTCTGTTTGCATGGTTTCCATACTCTTGGAATTATACCCTTTTTAACCATGCGGAAACATCTAGTGAGTGCCCAAAGCCAAAAAGTGACCCGGGTAACCACCCTCACCATCCCCCAGCCCCCTTCCTCTCCCAATTTTAGGAGAGGAAGGGGGCGCGAAGCGGGGGTGGGCGAGGGCAATTGAGCCAGCCAAGAAGTTCTGGGTAATCACCAATGAATTATGCTGTATCGTGGTTTACGACCACAAGATACTCCCGACCGAAGGTTTAAACTCGCAGGGAGACCTTCGGTCAAGCCTCGGCACGGTCAGGAGACCGTTGCCGAGCACGGCCATCTGCCTCACTGCTCACTGCTCTGCCCCCCTGGGATGAGATGCGCCACGTGCGGGAACGGATCGCTGGCGTGGGGAAAATCGAGCGCCTGCATGAAGCGTTCCTGGAACTGGGCGTCCACCGGTAGCTCAAAACGCTGGATGCTACCGGCTACCTGCACCGCCTCGGCGCGCTTCTCCACGTTGAGAAGGGCGATGCGCGCCCCATCCCCGGCCGCGTTACCCACCGCGTACACGTCCTCCAGCGGGCAGTCGGGGATCATGCCCAGCTGCATGGCCTTCGTTTTGTCAATGTAACTGCCGAACGCGCCAGCCAGGATGATTTTATCTGGTCTCTCCAGTCCCATCTCGTGCAGCAGGGTGCGCGCGGCGACGTAGAGGGCGGCTTTCGCCAGTTGTATCTGGCGCACATCGCGCTGGCTGATGGGGATGTCGTGCCCAATGGAGGTCTCATCCGCCCAGGCGATGATGTACTCCGCGCCGTTCTCCCCCTTGCGGATGCGCTTCGAGACGACCTCCGGCCTGAATCGCCCGTTCTTGGTAAGGATGCCCACCCGGAACATCTCGGCGATGGCGTCAATGATCGCCGAGCCGCAGATGCCCTTGACCCGGCCGGTGTTCCATTGTTCTTCCCCGATCACCTTGTAACGCGGCTCGAGCGTCGTCGCGTCTATATCGACGCGCTCGATGGCACCCGGCGCGGCGCGCATCCCGTACTCGACGTGCGCGCCCTCCAGCGCCGGACCGGTCGGGGTGGAGGTGCAGACCAGCCGCTGGCGGTTGCCAAGCACCAGTTCGGCGTTGGTGCCGATGTCTATGATCAGCCAGTTCTCATCCTGGTTATAGGGCTGCTCGGCGATCAGCACAGCGACGTTATCTGCGCCGATGAAACTGGCTTCGATGGGCAGGAGATGGATATTTCCCGCAGGGTTGATCGCCAGTCCCAGGTCGCGGGCTTTGATATCCAGCGCCTTGTGCAGGGTTGGCACATACGGCGCCACACCCAGGTGGCGCGGCGGAATATTGAGCACGAGATGGTGCATGGTGGTGTTGCCGACCAGCACCGCTTCGAGGATATCGTCCGCCGTGATCTTCGCCCTCCTGGCTGCCTTGCGCAGCAGGCGGTTGAGCGCATCCACAATGGCTTTGTGCATCTTTCCCAGCCCATTGGCATTGGCGATGGTGTACTGGATGCGCGACATGATGTCCTCGCCGTAGGCGATCTGTGGATTCATCTCCGACTCGGCGGTGAGGATCTCGCCAGTGCGCAGGTCGCACAGGTAGAGGGCGAGGGTGGTCGTGCCGATATCCACCGCCGCGCCGTAACTTGTCTCGGCGTAACCCGCCTGGACGCGCATCACTTCCCGATCCTGCCAGACCGAGACGGTAACCTTCCAATCGCCTGCCCGCAGCGTATCGGCCAATGTTCGCAGGCAGACATAGTCAATCGTCAATCCCTCGGCGATGGGCAAATGCGCTTCCCCACTGCGCGCGCGTGATATCGCAGCCTCGATCCCTTTGGCCAGCCGTTCCCAGTCGCCGCGCGGGTCCGCCAGCGTCGGCGGCGTCGTCTCAACATAGTATTTGCGAATGGATGGCTTGATATCAATCTGCCGCTCGGTAGCCAACTTGCGCACGATCTGTTTGTTCCCCTGGCTTTCCTCCGGCACGTTGATCAGTACAGCGCCGTGAATACGCGCCTGGCAGGCGAGGCGCACCAGCCCGGCCTCCCAGCCGCGCTCTTTCAGCATCCTGGAACGGCGGTCGAAAAAAGCCGCTTCGTCTGCCTCCGGCGGGGAAAGGTGCTCGCGGCGGGAGGTGATGCCGTAGCGTGGAAATTCGCCCTCCTCCACCAGCACTTTACATTTGCCGCAGGTGGCGTTCTCGGCGCATATGCTCTCGATGTCCACGCCCAGGTCGCGGGCGGCCGCGCGCAAGCTGGCGCCATCTTCGATGTAGCCGCGCCGTCCGGAAGGTTGCAGGATGAGGAGGTGTTTCTTGGTCATAGTAGGTATGGTCACAATTTTTGTAACTGCTCAGGCCTGTCACCCCTTCCTTCGTCAGGGCAAGCTCTGAGGGAGCGTTCCTTCGCTGCGCTCAGGACAAGTCTGTGCGATAGAAGGGTCTCAAGGCCAGTCGGAGGAGATTCTTCGCCGTTGGAAGAACCCTTCGACTTCGCTCAGGGTAAACTCTAGCAGCTCAGAATGACAACCTGGTTGAGCAGTTACCAATTCTAACCCATTCTCTCTACACCACATAGTTCTTCTTCACTACGCTGTATAATACCTAGACTCAGTAAATCACGAAAGTCGATGTCACCCTGAGCCCTTCGCCTGTCATTCTGAGCGAAGCGAAGAATCTACTCGACTCAGGGTATACTCCGCGAAGGGTCTCCTGCCCTGCGGTGCAGGTGTCGCCCATTTGGGGCTCCCTGGCCTAGCCCGCCAGGGCAGGCAGAATGACAATTCTGTGAGTTGCTGAAACTGTTACACCTAATCAACCAGACTCCCAGCGGGAAAATACCCGCCCTACATCTTTTCCGAGGTGATCATGCGCACGGTTCTAAAAAGCAAAACCAAAGAAATAACGATTGACACCAGTGGTCCGATCACTATCATCGGTGAGAACATCAACCCCACCCGCCGCAAGAAACTGACTGAGGCACTGCTCTCCGGCCGGTTGGATTACGTCTTCGAACTGGCCGAAGCGCAGATCGCGGCCGGCGCGGACGTGCTGGATATCAACGTCGGCGCGCCGGGCGTGGATGAGGTGACCATGCTCCCGCTGGTGGCACTGGCCGTCGCTGAACGCTTCGACGTGCCGATCTGCCTGGATTCCTCCAACCGCGCTGCGCTGGCGGCGGCGCTGAAAGTGGTCCCCGGCAAGCCGCTGGTCAACTCGGTCAACGGCGAAGAGGCCAGCCTGGGTGCGCTGCTGCCGATCATCAAAGAATACGAGGCAGCGGTGATCGGCCTGACGATGGACGATGCGGGTATTCCCAACGATCCCGAGGTGCGCTTGAGCATCGCGGGCAGGATCCTGGAGCGCGCGGCGCAGATCGGCATCCCCACGGAAGACGTGGTGATCGACCCGCTGGTGCTCAGCGTGGGCGCTGACCAGAAAGCCGGGCGGGTGACGCTCACAACCATCGAAATGGTGCGCAGGGAATTTGGCATCAACATCAACCTGGGAGCCAGCAACGTTTCCTTCGGCCTGCCTGACCGCCATACAGTCAACCAGGCGTTCCTGGCACTGGCGGCCGGTGCGGGCGCCAGTTGCGTCATCACCAATCCCGAGAAACTGACTCCCATCATCCGCGCGGCCGACCTGCTGCTGGGCCGTGACGCTTACGCCACGCGTTTCATCAAGGATTTCCGCAAACGGCAGGCGCTGGGCTTGGTCCCCGATGGAACTCCAGCAAAACCTTGACCTGATCTTCGACGTGGACGCGGTGCTGCGTGGGGAGGGGGCGGAGGCACCCGTTCTGCGCGCCCGCAGCCCGGCGCTGGTAAACGTGGCCGAGCAGGCCATGCAGGAAGGTAGCTCCCTGCTGTGCCCCAAAGTGATCTACAAGGAGTTCGCAGTCGAGGGCGTGCGGCATGAACGGCTGCTCCTGGATGGCGGGCAATATCTCGAAAGCAAACTGCTCGTCCAACATCTGGCCGCGGCCAAAGCGCTCTACATCGTTCTCTGCACCATCGGCGAGGCGCTGGAAACGCGGGTTTCGAGAATCTGGGAAGCCAACCCGGTTTACGCCCTGGCGCTGGACGGGGTCGGCTCGGCGGCGGTGGAGGCGCTGGCCAATGC